>Ga0207690_10000069_pt1 | contig 90520 bp, 86 predicted proteins | sample KBSC23metaG_FD_184315 | JGI IMG/M metagenome (GOLD analysis project Ga0207690, IMG submission 184315) | Corn rhizosphere microbial communities from Kellogg Biological Station, Michigan, USA - KBS C2-3 metaG (SPAdes) (version 2) | ecosystem: Host-associated > Plants > Roots > Rhizosphere > Soil ... | reverse complement strand
GCGGCGTCTAGATCGAGATGCCGCCGTCGACCGGCAGCACGACGCCGGTGACGTAGCCGGCGTCCGGCGAGGCGAGGAACAGGACGCCGGTCGCGATCTCCTCCGGGTCGGCGAAGCGCCCGAGCGGGATGATCGCCTCGAGCTCCTTGCGGTGGTCCTCCGGGATCGAGTCGATCATGCGCGTCTGCGCGTTTGGGGAGATCGCGTTGACGGTCACGCCGAAGCGGGCGAGCTCTTTGGCGGCGGTCTTCGTGAAGCCGATCACGCCGGCCTTCGCGGCGGCGTACGCGGACTGGCCGATGTTGCCGTGCATGCCGGTGTAGGAGGTGACGTTGACGACGCGCCCGTAGCCGCGCGCGCGGAAGTGCGGAACGCACGCGCGCGTGAAGCGGAACGTTCCGCCGAGGCTGACGTCCACGACCGCGTCCCACTCGGCGTCGTCGAGCTTCCACAGCATGCGATCGCGCAGCAGCCCGGCGTTGTTGAAGACGACGTCGACGCGGCCGCTGTGCGCGACGGCGTCGGCGACGACCCGCTCCACGTCCTTCGTGCTCGACACGTCGGCCGTGCGCGCGTGCGCGCCGACCTGCTCGGCCGCCGGGTAGAGCACGTCCTCGTCGACGTCGACCATCCACACGCCGGCGCCCGCCGCGGCGAAGCGGCGCGCGACGACAAGGCCGATCCCTCGTGCAGCACCGGTGACGATGACGGTCTGGCCGCCGAAGTCGTGGGTGGTGGTTGCCATGCGGTGCGATCTCCTGTCTCGAAGTGGGTGGGTGCGGATCAGCGCAGGAAGCGGATGACGAGCTCGGCGACGCACGCCGGCTTGGGCTGCCCGTCGACCTCGACCGTCGCGCGCAGCACGGCCTGCACGCCGCCGGCGAGCGCCTCGGCCGAGGCCAGCTCGATCGCGCCGCGCACGCGCGCGCCGGCAGGCACCGGCGCCGGGAAGCGAACGCGGTCGAGGCCGTAGTTGACCTGCATCGACGCACCGTGCACCTCGAGCACCTCATCGAGCATCGCCGCGCACAGCGACAGCGTCAGGAAGCCGTGCGCGATCGTCGTCCCGAACGGGCCGGTGGCCGCCCGCTCGGGGTCGACGTGGATCCACTGCCGGTCGCCGGTCGCCTGCGCGAAGGCGTCGATCGTCGCCTGGTCGAGCGTCCGCCAGGCGCTCATGCCGAGCTGCGTCCCGACGCGCGCCGGCAGATCGTCGACGTTCGCGAGGACGGTGCGCTCGGGCGCGCTCACGCGAGCCGCTCCAGGACCATCGCCATCCCCTGCCCGCCGCCGACGCACATCGTCTCCAGTCCGTAGCGGCCGCCGCGGGCGCGCAGGCCGTTGATCAGCGTCGTCGCGATGCGCGCGCCGGTCATCCCGAAGGGGTGCCCGAGCGCGATCGCGCCGCCGTGCACGTTGAGCTTGTCGTCGTCGATCCCGAGCTCGCGCGCGGACGCGATCACCTGCACCGCGAACGCCTCGTTGATCTCCACCAGGTCGATCTCGTCGATCGTCAGCCCCGCGCGCGAGAGCGCGCTGCGCGAGGCCTCGACCGGGCCCAGTCCCATGATCTCCGGCGAGAGCGCCGAGACGCCGGTCGAGACGACCCGCGCGAGTGGCTCGATCCCGAGCTGCTCGGCCCGCACGTCGCTCATCACCACGAGCGCGGCGGCGCCGTCGTTCAGCGGGCATGCGTTCCCGGCGGTGACCGTGCCGTCCGCGCGGAAGGCCGGCTTCAGCGCGGCGACCTTCTCGTAGGTCGTGCCCGGCCGCGGGCTGCCGTCGGCATCGACCACGCTCCCGTCGGGCAGCGTCACCGGCACGATCTCGCGCGCGAAGAAGCCGTCGGCGATCGCGGCCTCGGCGCGCTGCTGGGAACGGACCGCGAACTCGTCCTGCTCGCGCCGCGAGATCCCGCACAGCGTCGCGACGTTCTCGGCCGTCTGCCCCATGCCGATGTACATGTCCGGCAGCAGGCCCTCCGTGCGCGGATCGGTCCACGTCGCGTTCGCCTCCGCGAGCTGCCGCGTGCGCTCCGCCGCATCCCCGAAGCGCGGATTCAGGAAGCGCTCGGCGACCGTGCCGCCCGACAACGGGTCCGCGTAGCGCGAGACGCACTCGACCCCGGCCGAGACGAACACGTCCCCCTCCCCGGCGCGGATCGCGTGCAGCGCCATCCGCGTCGTCTGCAGGCTCGAGGAGCAGAAGCGGTTCACGGTCGTCCCCGGCAGCCCGTCGAGGCCGAGCAGCACCGCCACCCGGCGCGCCATGTTCGCGCCCTGCTCGTCGTACGGCTCACCGCAGCCGAGATGCAGGTCCTCGATCTCCGCCGGGTCGAGCTGCGGCACCTGGTCGAGCGCCGCGCGCACGACCTGCGCGGCGAGGTCGTCGGGGCGCACGTCGACGAGCGATCCCTTCAACGCCCGCCCGATCGGCGAACGGGCGGCGGCGACGATGACGGCCTCTGGCATGCGGGACATCCTTCGGGTCGGAGTGAAAGCTCAGCTGTCGATGCCGCCGGTCGCCAGCAGGCCGCCGTCGACGACGAGCGTCTCGCCGCTGATCCAGGCGGCCGCGGGCGAGAGCAGGAAGGCGACCGCCCCGGCGACGTCCTCGGGCGCGCCGAGCCGGCCGAGCGGGTAGCGCGCCGCGACGTCTTGCTCGCGATCGGCGTAGAGGGCGCTCGCGAAGCGCGTCCTGACGACCGCCGGCGCGACCGCGTTCACGCGCACGCCGGGGCCGAGCTCGGCGGCGAGCTGGCGCGTGAGGTGGACGACGGCGGCCTTGCTCGCCCCGTAGGCGCCGATCCCGCCCGCCGGCCGCAGGCCCGCGACCGAGGCGACGTTGACGATCGCCCCGCCGTGCGCGCCCAGCCACGCACGATGGGACTCCTGCACCCACCCGAGCGCAGCGACGACGTTCGTGTCGAAGAGCTTGCGCGCGGCGTCGAGGTCGACCTCCGTCAGCGGTCCGTAGGCGGGGTTGATGCCGGCGTTGTTGACGAGCGCGTCGAGGCGGCCGAAGCGCTCGAGCACGGCGTTGACGGCAGCCGCGCGATGCGCCGGGTCGGCCGCATTGCCCGCGATCGGCAGCACGCGCTCGGGCGGGCCGAGGCCGAGCGCAGCCTCCTCCACGCGCCCGGCGTCACGTCCGGTGATCGCGACACGGCCGCCGCGCGCCAGCAGCGCGGCGGCGATGGCATGTCCGATCCCGCGGCTGGCGCCGGTCACGAGCGCGACGGGCTCAGTCGCTGCGGTCATGACGCCCGCACGTCGCCGAGCCCGAGGTCGCGCCCGACGATCTCCTTCATGATCTCGTTCGAGCCGGCCCAGATCTTCGACACGCGGGCGTCCAGCCAGGCGCGCGCGACGTCGTACTCGCTCATGTAGCCGTAGCCGCCGTGCAGCTGCACGCACGCGTCGATCACGCGGTTCTGCACCTCGGCCGTCCACCACTTCGCCTTTGCCGCGTCGACGGCGCTCAGCGCGCCCGCGACGTGCGCCTCGACGCAGCGGTCGACGTACGCCTGTGAGACCTCCAGCTCCGTGACGAGCTCGGCGAGCAGGAAGCGGCTGTGCTGGAAGGTGCCGATCGGCCGGCCGAACGCGCGCCGGTCCTTGACATAGGCGAGCGTCGTCTCCAGCGCCGCCCGCGCGTGCGCGACGTTCGTCACCGCCGTGTGCAGCCGCTCCTGCGGGAGCCGCGCCATCATCGCGCGGAAGCCGCCGCCGACCTCGCCGAGCACCTGCTCGTCGGAGAGCCGCACGTCCTCGAAGAACAGCTCGGCCGTGTCGGCCTCCGGCTGGCCGACCTTCTCCAGCTTGCGCCCGCGCTCGAAGCCGGGCATCCCCGCCTCGACCGCAAACAGCGTGAGCTCGCGCGGACCCTCTCCGGTGCGCGCGGCGACGACGACGAGGTCGGCGCCCATCCCGTTGGTGATGAACGTCTTCGACCCGCTCAGCAGCCAGTCGCCGCCGTCGCGCCGCGCGCGCGTGCGCAGCCCGGCGAGGTCCGAGCCGGCGCCCGGCTCGGTCATGCCGATCGCCGTCACCAGCTCGCCGGCGCAGAACGGCGGGATCCACCGCTCGCGCTGCTCGGGCGTCGTCAGCTCGGCGAGGTACGGGGCGACGATGTCGGTGTGGATGCCGAAGCTCGACGCGAGCGCAAGCCCGGCGGCGGCCAGCTCCTCGCCGAGCACCACGCCGAAGCGGAAGTCGTCGATGCCGCTGCCCCCGTGCTCGGCCGGCATCGCGATGCCGAGGAAGTCGTGCCGGCCGGCCTCCAGCCAGGCGGCGCGGTCGATCGATCGCTGCTCGCGCCAGCGCTGGTGATGGGGCGCCACGTGGCGGCTGACGAACGTGCGGACGGACTCGCGGAAGAGGTCGTGCTCGTCGGTGAAGAGGGTGCGATCCATGGGGCTCCAGTTCTGACTAAGCGCTTGCTTAGCTTACACGGGCGCGGGCTCCGCCGTCACCCGAGACTAGGATCGGCGCCGTGAGCACTGCCGCGACCGAGGAGGACGAGGGCCTCTGGGAGCACCTGCGTCCCGACGCGGCGCGCCGCCTCGCGATCGGCGGACTGGCGTGCTTCGCCGAGCGCGGCTTCCACGCCACGACGACGCGCGACATCGCCACGCACGCGGGCATGAGCCCCGCGGCCGTGTACGTGCACTACCCGTCGAAGGGGGAGTTGCTGTACCGCATCAGCCGCGTCGGCCATGAGGCGGCGCTGGAGACGCTGGAGCACGCCGCCGGGGAGGAGACGGACCCGCGCCGGCGCGTGCGGCTGCTCGTGTCCGCGTTCGCCGGCTGGCACGCGCGCAACCACCGGCTCGCGCGCGTCGTGCAGTACGAGCTCGACGCGCTGCCGGCCACACGCCGCCGCGAGATCCTCAAGCTGCGCCAGCGCTTCGACGCGCTCGTGGAGCGCGAGATCGCCGGTGGCGTCGCCGCCGGTCATTTCGACGTCGGCGACGTTCCCGGCGCCGCGCTCGCGGTGCTGTCGCTCTGCATCGACGTGGCCCGTTGGTACGGGCCCGGCGCGGACCGCACGCCGGAGCAGGTCGGCGCGCTCTATGCCGAGCTCGTGCTGCGGATGCTCGGCGCGCCCGACGCCCCCGCAGCCGCGACTGCTCGTGCGAGCCGCCGATCGTGAGGGAGGCTTGGACCGATCGACGGCCGCACGAGTCGCCGTGCGCGGGTCATCGCACGGCACGCCCGCCGGCGGGCTGTGGGAGCCCACCGGCGACGGCGTCTTGTGGGGCTTGCGCCCGCGGTCGTGGTGGTGGCCCTAGTTCGGCGTCTTCCCCTCGTAGCTGACGGGGTCGCCGACCGGGACCCACTGGTCGCCTCTGAACTGCACGACCTGAAGCGTCTCGATCGGCCACGGGTCGCCCGGCCCGGTCTTGATCGAGATGCCGGGCAGCAGCCCGTCGACGGTCGGCAGCGACAGGTTGTGCGCCGCGTCGTTGACCGCCGCGCGCGTGAGCGCGGAGCTCTCGTCCAGGGTCGAGACGAGCACCTGCGCGTTCATGTACGCGAGCAGCGTGAACGCGTCGTTGGGGTCGAGGCTTCTGCCGTACTGCGCGAGCGTGTCGCGGTAGCGCTTCAGCGCCGGGTCGTTCGCCCACTGCGGGTCCGACGGGTCCTTCGCGAAGAACGCCGAGTAGACGCCCTGCACGTTCTCGAAGCCGACCGGTCTGAGCGACGCGTCGCGCGAGGAGGCCGACAGGCTCAGCACGATCGTCGGCTTCCAACCGAGCTCGTGGATGCGCTTGAGGCCGAGGCTGCTGAACTTCGCCAGCGCGAGGATCGCGACCGTGTCGGCGCCGGAGGCGCGCAGCTTCGCGATCTGCGAGTCGACCGTCGCGTCCGTCAGCTCGTACGTCTGCTTGGCGACGATCGTCGCGCCGCTGCCGGCGAGCGCGCCCTCGAGCCCGCGGACGTAGCTCTGCCCCGCGTCGTCGTTGGTCGCGAGCACGCCGATCTTCGCGTTCGGCTGCTTGCTGAGGATGAAGCGCCCGTCGACGGCGCCCTCCGTCGCGTTGCCGACGTAGAACGGCGTCGTCCACGGATGCGCCGCGGTCTTGCCGAACTCCGAGCCGCCCGCAACCGCGAGCAGCTGCGGCACTCTCTGCTGGTTGACGTAGTCGAGGATCGACGCCGAGACCGTGTTGCCGACAGTCGAGTAGATCCCGAATGCGTTGTCCTGCTCGACGAGCCGGCGCGTGTTCTGCAGCACCTTCGACGGGTCGCCGGCGTCGTCGTAGTAGACGAACTTGATTCTGTGCCCGTCGACGCCGCCCTTGGCGTTGACGGACTCGAAGTACGCCTTCGACGCGGGGCCGAACACGCCCAGCACGCTCAGCGGACCGGACAGCGTGTAGCTGCCGCCGATCGTGATCGCGTCCTTCGAGACCCCGGGCGAGGACTCGCCGGAGGACGAGGACACGCCGCCCCCGCAGCCCGTCGCCAGACCGATCGCACCAACGCACGCGAGCGCCAGCGCGAGCACGCGGCGGATGCCGCCTGCTGCGTGCGCACCGTTACCGAACATCACTTCCTCCTGTCTGCGTCTCCGGATCGACCGTGGAGACGCGATTGGGTCCTCCCTCTGGTGCGGCCGAGCCGCGGACCCGAAGCCCACCCGCGCGCCCGGAGCGACGGGCGGCGAGCAGCCGAGAGCGCGCCGCGGCAAGGACCCCCGCGACACCTCCCGGCATGACGTAGACGAGCAAGATGAGGGCCGCTCCGAACAGCAGGCCCGTGAGCGAGGCCGAGACCTCCCCGAGGAAGTACGGCGTCAGCGTCAGCACGGCGCCGCCGGCGAGCGCACCCCACACGGACGTCAACCCGCCGATCACCGCGCAGGCGAGCAGCGTGATCGAGAGCGTGAGCGGGAACGCGTCCGGCGCGACGAAGCCGTAGGACCACGCGTACATCGAGCCGGCGACGGCGCAGAACGAGGAGCTGATCGCGAACGTGAAGATGCGGTAGCGGCTCGGGTCGAAGCCGAGCGCCGGCGCCGCGAGGTCGAGCTCCTTGACGGCGACGAGCGTGCGCCCGATGCGACCGCGTGCGATCTGCGCGCCGACGTACCAGACCGCCGCCGCGGGGATCAGGCTGAGCCACAGCACCCACGCGTCGACGCTCACGCCCCACGCCGCCGGCGCGGCCGGGCGCGGGACGGCGAGCCCCGGAGCCCCGCCCGTCAGCGCGTCGAGGCGCTTGACGACGGGCGCGAAGGCGACCGCCACGACCGCCGTCAGGATGATCAGCTGGATCCCCCGCAGGCGGGCGGCGGGGACGCCGACGGCGACGCCGCACGCGAACCCGGCCGGCGCCGCGACGAGCACGGTCAGCAGCGGGTCGACGCCCGCATGCACGGCCAGCACGGAGGTCACGTAGGCGCCGATGCCGACGAACGCCCCGGACGCGAGCGTGATCTGGCCGGAGAAGCCGGTCAGCATGTTGACGCCGAGGATCGCGACCGCCCAGATCAGGATCGTCGCAAGCTGGAACGTCTGGAACCGCCCGACGAAGAACGGCGCGGCCGCCAGCGCCGCCAGCACGGCGAGCGGGGAGAGCCGCGGGAGGATGCGTGCGATCGAAGTCATCGTCGTCACACCCGTGCCACGCGCGGCGATCCGAGCAGCCCGCGAGGACGCACGAGCAGCACGCCCACGATCAGGATCAGCGGGACGAGCACCTTCAGGTCGGTGCCGATGAAGCCGACGTAGACGCCCGCGAGGTTCTCGACGACGCCGACGATCACGCCGCCGATGACGGCGCCGAGCGGACTGTCGAAGCCCCCGAGCGCGGTCGCGGCGAACGCGTAGACGAGGACGCCGAGCATCATGTTCGGGTCGAGGAACACGCGCGGCGCGATCAGCACGCCGGCCAGCCCGCCGAGCGCGGCGGCGAGTCCCCATCCGAGCATCAGCATGCGGTGCGCGGGGATCCCGCACAAGCGCGCCGACTCGCGGTTGGAGGTCGTCGCGCGCATCGCGAGGCCGATCGAGGTGAAGCGGAAGAGCGCCGCCAGCGCACCGCAGACGACGAGCAGGACGGCGACGATCCCGAGCGTCTCGAGCCCGAACGTGACCCCGCCGATCGCGACCGTGTCGTCCGGGAAGAGGCTCGGCAGGCGCTTCGCGGTCGTGCCCCAGATCGCGCCGGCGGCGCTGTTGAAGATCAGCAGCAGGCCGAGCGTCACGACCAGCACGTCGAGCACCGAGCGGTGCTGGACGGGCCGGATGACGACCCGCTCGACGGCCATCCCGCCGAGCAGCGAGATGCCCACGACGAGCGGCGCGGCGAGCGCGATCGGCAGCCCCCATGCGGTCAGCTGCCACGCGATGTACGTCGAGAACATCGCCATCTCGCCCTGCGCGACGTTGACGAGCGTCATCGAGCGGTAGATCAGGACGAGCGCCAGCGCGAGCGCGGCGTAGATCACCCCGGAGGCGATCCCGTCGACGACCTGTTGGATGAAGAGCGTCATGTCAGTAGCCCAGGTAGGAGCGCCGCACGTCGTCGTCGACGCCGATGGAGGCCGCATCGCCCGAGCGGACGATCGACCCGGTCTCGAGGATCGACACGCGATCCGCGATGCGCAGCGCGAGCCGCGCGTTCTGCTCGACGAGCAGCAGCGAGAGCCCGAACTCCGCCGCCAGCTGCGGGAGCACCGCGAACAGCTCCTGCGTGACGCGCGGCGCGAGGCCTGCCGAGGGCTCGTCGAGCAGCAGCAGCCGCGGCCCCGGCACGAGCCCGCGGCAGACCGCGAGCATCTGCTGCTCGCCGCCGCTGAGGCTGCCGGCCGCCTGCGAGCGACGCTCGGCGAGCCGCGGGAACAGCGCGAAGCAGCGCTCGAGCCGCTCCGCGGCAGCCCGCCGCGCGGCGCGGCGCACCGGGTAGGCGGCCGCGCGCAGGTTCTCCTCGACGGTCAGGTCGGGGAACGTGCCGCGCCCCTCGGGCACGTGCGAGATGCCGAGCCGCACGACCCGCTCGGCGCTCAGCCCGCGCAGCTCGACGCCGTCGAAGCGGGCGCTGCCGCGCAGGTCGATCAGCCGCGAGATCGCCCGCAGCAGCGTCGTCTTGCCCGCGCCGTTGGCGCCGAGCAGCACGACGATCTCGCCGCGGCCCACCTGCAGGTCGATGCCGTGCAGGACGGTCGCGCCGCCGTAGCCGGCCGTCACGCCGTCGAGGACGAGCTCGCTCACTCCGTGCTCCCCAGATAGGCCTCGATCACGGCGGGGTCCTGCTGGATCGCCGCGGGCACGCCCTCGGCGATCTTGCGGCCGAAGTCGAGCACGACGATGTGCGAGGAGATCTGCATGACGAGCGCCATGTGGTGCTCCACGAGCAGCGTCGTGAGCGCGAACGTCTCGTGCATCCGCACGAGCAGGGCACTCAGCTCGGCGACCTCGGAGTGGTTGAGCCCGGCCGCCGGCTCGTCCAGCATCAGCAGCTTCGGGCGCCCCATCAGCGCACGCGCCAGCTCGACGCGCTTGAGCGTGCCGTAGGGCAGGCCGCTCGCCGGCGCGTCGCGCCAGGCGCCCAGCTCGACGAGCTCCAGCAGCTCGTCCGCGCGCTCGTGCAGCTCGCGCTCGCGCCGGCGCGCGGCGCGCGTGCCGAGCGCATCGCCCGTCAGGCGCAGCAGCCCCTGGTCGTGCGCGCCGAGCAGGACGTTGTCGTGCACGCTGAGGCTCGGCGCGAGCGCCAGGTTCTGGAACGTGCGCGCGATCCCCAGCTGCGCGACGCGGTGGGGGCGCAGCGCCAGCAAGTCGTCGCCGTCGAAGCGGACCGATCCGCTCGTCGGCGGCTGCAGGCCGGTGATGACGTTGAACGCCGTCGTCTTGCCCGCGCCGTTGGGACCGATCAGCGCGCACACCTCGCCGCGCACGACGTCGAAGTCGACGCCGTCGAGCGCGGCGACGCCGCCGAAGCGCACGCCGAGCCCGCGCACCGACAGCAGCGCGTCCGCGGTCCCGTGATCAGGCACGGCGGGCGCCGCCGTCTCAGTTGAGGCGATCGTGCGCATCGTCGCCGTACCCCGGCAAGGAGGCGTTCGACGGCTTCACGATCACGCTCTTGATGCTCGTGAAGCCGTCGAACGCCTCCTTGCCGGCCTGCTTGCCGCTGCCCGAGTCCTTCAGGCCGCCCCACGGCATCGACGGCCCGGCGCGGTGGTGGTCGTTGACCCACACCATCCCCGAGCGGATCTGCTTGGCCACGCGGTGTGCGCGCGCGACGTCGCGCGTCCAGATCGCGGCACCGAGCCCGAATGGGATGTCGTTCGCCTGGCGCAGCGCGTCCTGCTCGTCGCCGAACGGCGCGACCACGAGCACCGGGCCGAAGATCTCCTCCTGCGCGCAGCGCATCTCGTTGCGCGCGCCGGCGAGGATCGTCGGCGAGAAGTAGAAGCCGCCGTCGAACGGCGCCGGCAGCTCCGGCTCGCGGCCGCCGAGCGCGACGTGCGCGCCCTCCCCGACGCCGATCTCCGTGTAGCGGGCGGCGCGATCGCGCGCGTCGGCCGAGATCAACGGCCCCATCTGCGTCGCCTCGTCCGCCGGATCGCCGATGCGGATCGCCGACGCATGCGCGACGAGCGCCGCGAGGAACTCGTCGTAGATCGTCTCCTGCACGAGCAGCCGCGAGCCGCAGATGCAGGTCTGGCCGGACGCGATGAAGCCGGCGAACGCGATTCCCCGCGCGGCGCGCTCGACGCCGGCGTCGTCGAACACGAGCACCGGGCTCTTGCCGCCCAGCTCGGTCGTCGAGGTGGCGAAGCGGCGGGCAGCCGCGACAGCGACCGCGCGGCCGGCGTTGACCCCGCCGGTGAAGTCGACCTTCGCGACGTCGGGGTGCTCGGTGAGCGGCGCGCCGACGTCGAGGCCGAGCCCGGTCACGACGTTCACGACGCCGTCGGGCACGCCGGCCTCCGCCGCGAGGCGCGCGAACGCGAGCGCGGTCAGCGGCGTCAGCTCGGAGGGCTTCACGACGACCGTGTTGCCGGCCGCGAGCGCGGGCGCGACGCCGCGCGCCATGATCACGAGCGGGTGGTTGAACGGCGCGATCACGGCGCACACGCCGAGCGGCGCGCGCTGCAGATAGCAGAGGTAGTCCGCGCCGATGTCGATCACGTCCGTGCGCTGCGTGACCGCGAGCGAGGCGTTGTAGCGGAACAGCTCGGCGACGAGCCCGAGCTGCGCACGCGTCTCGACGATCGGACGGCCGTTGTTGGCCGTCTCGAGCGCATACAGCTCCGGCAGCCGCTCGTCGATCAGGTCCGCCAGGCGATGCAGCACGCGCGCCCGTTGCGCGGCGGGCATGCGCGCCCACGGGCCGTCGTCGAAGGCGCGCTTGGCGGCCGCCACCGCGAGCTCGACGTCGGCCGCGCCGCCGGCCGGCACGTGCGCGATCGTCGCGCCGGTGGCGGGCGCCAGCACGGGCATCGTCTCGCCCGAGCGCGCCTGGCGCTCCTCGCCGCCGATCGACATGCCGGTCGTCTCCGGCGTGGTGGTCAGGTCCGTCATTCGCCTCTCCTCCTCAGATCCGATGCGTCGCGGTCGAGTCCCGCCGCGTTCGCGAGCGCGCACACGCCCGCGAACGTTCCGGCGAGCAGCGGCAGCTCGACCAGCTGCCGGTCGTCGAGCAGCTGTGCGAGCCACCCGGCAAGGTCATGCCCGATCGTCCCGTCGTCCAAGATCTGGTCGACGGCGCGCACGAGCGCGTCGTCGGCGACGTCCCAGCCGTCCCAGCCGGGTCCCACGAACAGGCCGTCGAGCTGCGCGTCGGTCACGCCGGCGGCACGCGCGGGCGCGAGGTGGCGCCGCCACTCGTACGCGCATCCGCAGCGCACCGCGGTGCGCAGCGCCACCAGCTCGCGCTGGCGCGGCGTGAGCGCGCCGTCGGTGAACAGCAGCGCCAGCAGCTCCCACAGCTTCTGCAGCAGCGGCGGGTGGACGGCCACCGTCGCGAACAGGTCCGACGGGCGCTCGGCGCCGAGCTCGGCCGGCAGCGCGCCGGCCAGCGGGCGCGCGGACGGCGCCCAGCGCTCGACGCGGAGCGGGCCGGGGAAGGCGCGCGCGGCGGCCTGCGCGCTCATCGTCCGCGCTCCGCGAGCGGGGCCTGCACGGGCGCCGGCACGCCGAGGAAGCGGCGCGCGTTGCGCGCGAGCTGCTCGACGTCGAGCTCCGCCAGCTCGGCGAAGCCGACCGGGTCCTGCTCGCCCATGTCGAACGGATAGTCGGAGCCGAGCACGAGCGACTCCGGGTCGAAGCGGCGCGCGACGTGGCGCAGCTCGTGGACCCCGTGCGTGAGCGTGTCGAAGAACAGCCGATGCACGGACGCGCTCGGCACCTCGCTGGACTGCAGCCGCACGTCGCCGCGCGCACGCCAGCCGTGATCCCAGCGACCGAGCAGCGCCGGCGTGCAGCCGCCGCCGTGCACGAAGCAGACGCGCAGCTCCGGCGCCTCCTCGAGCACGCCGCCGAGCAGCAGCGACGCGACGCCGACGGCCGTCTCGACCGGATTGCCGACGAGGTTGCTGAGGTAGTGGCGCGCGAGCTCGGGCCGCGGCAGCTGCATCGGGTGCACGAGCACCGACAGGTCGCGCGCCGCCGCGCCGGCGAGGCACGCGCGCAGCGGATCGCAGTCGAGCGAGCGGTCGTGCAGCAGCGGCGGCACCGCGAGGCCGGCGATCCCGGGCAGGCTCGCGAGCCGATCGAGCTCGCGCACGGCCAGCGCCGGCTCGTTGAGCGGCACGACCCCGAGCCCCACCAGGCGGCCGCCGGAGGCGACGCACATCTCGCTCAGCTGCTCGTTGATCGCGTGCGCGTAGTCCGCCGCCTCTTGGCCGCGCGCGTCGACCGCGAAGGCGAACGGCGGCGGGGAGACCGCGCGCACCGCCAAGCCGCGCTCGTCCATGTCGGCGATCAGCAGCTCCGGATCGCAGATCGATGCGACCGACAGCGCGACCTCGACGTCGCCGAGGCGCAGCCGGTGCGGCGCCGTCTCGACCGCGACGATCCCTCTGGCCGTGGGCAGCGACAGCCCCGCCTCCGGCAGCAGGTGCGCGTGCAGGTCGACCGGGCCGTCGGCCAGCACGTCCGTCAGCCGCGCGGTCAGATGCACCGGCTTCATCGCGCACCTCCGACACGATCGCGGGTGGCGAGCGTCCCGTCGGCGAGCTGGGCGCGCAGGCGCTTCTTGTCGAGCTTGCCGGTGCTCGTGTGCGGCAGCGCGTCGACCGCGACGAAGCGTTCCGGTACCCACCATCTCGGCACGCGCGCCCGCAGGTGCGTTGCGAGCTCCTCGGCGTCAGGCGCCTCGTCCCCGGCCGGCACGATGCAGGCGAGCGGACGCTCGCTCCAGCGCTCGTCCGGGATCGCGACGACCGCCGCCTCCGCGACGAGCGGGTGGGCGACGAGCTCGCACTCGAGCTCGACGGAGGAGATCCACTCCCCGCCCGACTTGATGACGTCCTTCGCGCGATCGGTGATGCGCAGCCAGCCGCCCGCGTCGAGGCAGGCGATGTCGCCCGTGCGCAGCCAGTCGTCGGCGAACCGCTCCTCGGCATCGGGCTCGGGATCGAAGTACGCCCGCGCGACCCACGGCCCGCGCACCTGCAGCTCGCCCGCGCGCGCGTCGCCGGCCGGGAGCGGGGCGCCGTCCTCGCCGGCGACGCGCGCCTCGACGAGCGGCACGATCCGCCCGGCGCACGCCCGCAGCTCCCAGTAGCGCTCGGGGTCCGTGTCGCGCAGCCGCTCGGGCGGTCGCGAGACCGCGCACACCGGGCTCGTCTCGGTCATCCCCCACGCCTGCCACACGTGCGCGCCGTGCTCGGCCTCGAGCGCCTGCATCAGCGTCTTCGGCACGGCCGCGCCGCCGGAGATGCAATTGCGCAACGAGGAGAGGTCGGGGTGCGCCTCGCGCGCATGGCGCAACAGGTCCGCGAACAGCGTCGGCACCGCGTGCATGACCGTGCAGCGCTCGCGCTCGATCAGCCGCGCCAGCGGCTGCGGCGAGAGGAAGCGGCTCGGCATCACGAGCTGCGCGCCGCTCAGCGCGGCCGCGAACGGCACGCCCCACGCGTTCACGTGGAACATCGGCACGACCGACAGGATCCGATCCTCGGAGGAGATCGCCATCGAGTCGGCCATCAACGTGCCGGCGGCGTGCAGCGTGATCGAGCGGTGCGAGTAGAGCACGCCCTTCGGGGGCCCGGTCGTGCCGCTCGTGTAGCAGAGCGCCGCCGCCGCGCGCTCGTCGAGGCGCGGGTAGTCGCACGCCGGCGGCTGCGCGGCGAGCAGCTCCTCGTATCCGACGGCGTTCGGGAGCGCCGCCGCGTCCGCCGTCTCCCCCATCACGACCCAGGTCTCGACGGTCCGCGCCCGCGGAGCGATCTGCGCGAGCGTCTCGACGAGCGACGCGTCGACGAACACCACGCGGTCGCCGGCATGGTCGAGCGTGTAGAGGATCTGCTCGGCCGAGAGGCGGATGTTCGCCGTGTGCAGCACCGCGCCCGCGCACGGCACCGCGAAGTACAGCTCGAAGTGCCGCTGCGAGTTCCACGCGAAGGTCGCGACGCGATCGCCGCGCTGCACGCCCAGCGCCCGCAGCGCGTTGGCGAGCCGGTCCACGCGCTCGCACACCGCGGCGTAGGAGGACCGCGCGGTGCGGCCCTCCTCGTCCTCGAGCGTGACGATCTCCCGCGCGCCGAAGCAGCTGCGCATGCGCTCGAGCGGGTGCGCGAGCGTGAGCGGGAAGTCGTCCTGCATCAGGCCCGCGAGCACGGGCCCTGCGCCGGTCGTCGTGTCCATCGTCGAGGTCATCGCCTAGAGGTCGCGCGCGACCCAGGGGTCGAACGTCGTGACGGGGGCGAAGCGGCTCTTGCTGACGATCACGTCGATGACCGCGGGCCGCCGCTCGGCGAGCGCCTCGCGCAGCGCGGTGCGCAGATCCTCGGGGTTGTCGACGCGCGCGCCGTAGGCGCCGTAGTCGCGCGCGATCTGGCCGTGGTCGACGTCGATGAAGTCGCACACCTCGTCCACGACGTCGCCGTCGAAGATGTACTCGAAGCCGATCACCTCGTACGCGAGCGCGCAGTTGTTGAGCACGAGCGTGATCGCCGGGATGCCCATCCGCACGGCGCTCTCGAGATCGCCGACGTTGTAGCCGAAGCCGCCGTCGCCGACGATCGCGATCGCGCGGCGCTCGTCGCCGATCGCGAGCTGCGCGCCGAGCACCGACGGGAACGCCCAGCCGAGCGTGCCGGCGGCGCGCAGGAAGCTGCGGCCGGGAGTGCGGACGGGGTAGAGCACGCCGGCCCAGGCGCCCATGAAGCCGGTGTCCGCGACGACGACGTCGGCCGGATCGGCCAGCTCGTGGAGGATCTGCGCGACCGCCTCGGGGCGCACGTGTCCCTGCGCCGGCTCGGCGGCGACCGCGGCGAACCGCTCGTTCCAGGCGGCCACGCGCTGTGCGACCTCGTCGCGCCAGTCCGCGTGCAGCTCGTCCATCGGCTGCTCCGCGATCGCCGCCGTCAGCGCCCGCGCCGTCTCGCGCGCGTCGGCGACGACGGCGAGCGAGACCGGCATCGACGCGCCGAGCCGCTCGGCCGAGAGGTCGACCTGCACGATGTCGGCGTCCGGGCCCGGGACGCGGTAGCTGTCGGTGACGAGCGCGCCGAGGTCGGTGCCGATCGCCAGCACGAGGTCGGCCTCCTTCGCCAGCTCGTTGCAGACCTTGCGCGAGTAGCGGCCGACGACGCCGATCGCGAGCGGGTGCGACTCGGCGATCGCGCCCTTCCCGCCCATGCTCGTCATGACCGGGACCCCCGTGCGCTCGGCGAGCTCCGTCAGCTCGGCGGCGCCGCGCGCGAGCAGGACGCCGTTGCCGGCGAGGATCAGCGGCCGCTGTGCGCCGCGCAGGCGCTCGACGATCGCGCTCACCGCTTCGGGCGAGGGCGCGGGCGCCGCGGTCGTGTACGTGTGCGCGTAGCTGTCGCGCAGCTCGACCTCCTCGCCCAGCAGGTCGCTCGGCACGTCGACGTGCACCGGGCCGGGGGAGCCGGCGGCCGCGATCGCGACCGCACGCGCGACCAGCTCGCCGGCGCGGTCCGGCCGCGTGATGCGCGCCTGCCACTTCGTGACCGACGTAAACATCGGCGGCTGGTCGATCTCCTGGTACTCGTACTTGTGCTCGACCGCGGTCGAGACCGTGCTCGTGATCGCGACGACCGGGCTGCGCGCCCACCACGCGTCAGCGAGCGCGCCGGCGACGTTCGTCGCGCCCGGGCCCCACTGGCCGTAGACGGCCGCGGGTCTGCCGGTCGTGCGGGCGTAGGCGTCGGCCATCACGACGGACGCGGCCTCGCTGCGCACGAGGTGCATCTCGATGCCGTAGTCGCGCAGCGCGTGCCACAGCCACAGGTCCCCGCCGGTGACGAGGAAGAGGCGGTCGACGCCGTTGTCCTTCAACGCCTGCGCGATCGCGTGCGCCGCGCGCGGGGAGCGCTTGGGCGCCTTCGCCGGGTCCGCGGCGGGCGCTTCGGAGGTCGAGGTCATGCGGTGTGTCTCCTGTTCGTGTCGCAGCGGCCCGTCAGCGGGCCGTCGAGGGGAAGCCGAGCTCGACTCCGCCGTCGGCCGGTCGCGGCCAGCGCGTCGTGACGACCTTCGAGCGGGTGTAGAAGGCGATGCCCTGGGGGCCGTAGACGCCGCTCTCGGTGAAGGCGGAGTCCTTCCAGCCGCCGAACGAGTGGGCGGCGACCGGGATCGGGATCGGCACGTTGACGCCGACCGTGCCGGTGCGCACCTCGAGCTCGAAGCGCCGCGCCGCGCCGCCGTCGCGCGTGAAGATCGCGCTGCCGTTGCCGTACGGGTTCGCGTCGAGCAGCGCGAGCGCGTCGTCGAGCGTCGCAACGCGGACGACCGTCAGCACCGGACCGAAGACCTCCTCGCGGTAGATCGCGTGCTCGGGGCGAACGCGGTCGAACAGCGTCGGCCCGACCCAGTGCCCGTCGGGGTGGCCGGGGACGTCGGGGTCGCGGCCGTCGAGCACGAGCTCGGCGCCGTCCTGCGCGCCCTGCCCGATCAGCTCCGCGATGCGGTCGCGTGCGGCGGCGGTGATGACCGGCCCCATCTCGGCGGCGGGGTCGGACGCGGGGCCGACGCGCACTGCGCGCGCGCGAGTGACGATCTTCTCCACGAGCTCGTCGCCGATCGCCCCGACCGCGACGACGACCGAGATCGCCATGCAGCGCTGTCCGCTGGAGCCGTAGCCGGCGGAGACGGCGGCGTCGGCCGCCTGGTCGAGGTCCGCGTCGGGCAGGACGACCATGTGGTTCTTCGCACCGCCGAGCGCCTGCACGCGCTTGCCGGCCAGCCGCGCACGGTCGTGCACGGCGCGCGCGACGGGCGTGGAGCCGACGAAGCTGACCGCGTCCACGCCGGGGTGGTCGAGCAGCGCCTCGACCGTCGAGCGGTCGCCGTTGACGACGTTGAAGACGCCGGCGGGCAGCCCGGCCTGCGCCCACAGGTCGGCGACGAGCAGGGAGGCCGAGGGCACCCGCTCGCTCGGCTTGAGCACGAACGCATTGCCGGCCGCGATCGCGACCGGATGCATCCACAGCGGCACCATCGCCGGGAAGTTGAAGGGCGTGATGCCGGCGACGACGCCGAGCGGCTGGCGCAGCTGGCGCAGGTCGATGCCGGTCGAGGCCTGGCTCGTCGCCTCGCCCTTGAGCAGCTGGGGGATCCCGCAGGCGAACTCGACGACGTCGATCCCGCGCGCGACCTCGCCGAGCGCGTCGGCGAGGACCTTGCCGTGCTCGCGCGAGATCGCCGCGGCGAGCTGCTCGCGATTGGCGTCCAGCAGCTGGCGGAACGCAAACAGGACGGACGTGCGGCGGGCGAGCGACGTCGCGCCCCAGGGCCCGGCGGCGGCGCGCGCCGCGGCGACGGCGCGGTCGACCTCGGCCGGCGTGGCGACGCGCAGCGATGCGATCGGGCTGCCGGTCGCCGGGTCGGTGACGGCGATCTCGCGGTCGCCCTGCGGTTCGAGTCGCATGCCGTCGACCCAGTGGCCGAGGAGCGTGAGCGTGGAAGGGGAAGACATACGAGCTACTCTGCCGAATATATTTGGTCATGTCAACAGATCTTTGCCAGATGGATATATCCGGCGACCTGGCCGACTGCTACCCTCACCCCGCCATGGCCCTCGAAGGCGTCGTCCCACAGCTCGAGTCGCTCTCCGTCGTCGACCAGATCACGCGGATCGTCCGCAGATCGATCATCGAGGGCCGCCTGAGCCCCGGCGAGACGTTCGCGATCAGCGACCTGCGCGACCAGCTCGGCGTCAGCCACATCCCCGTGCGCGAGGCGCTGCGACGGCTCGAGAGCCAAGGGCTCGTCCAGCTCCAGCACCGCCGCAGCTGCATGGTCGCGCCGATCAGCGAGGCCGACCTGCTCGACATCTACCGCCTGCGGATCATGATCGAGCCCGAGCTCGCGGCGCTCGCCGTCTCAGAGCTGACCGGCGAAGACTTCGCGCGCCTCGAGGAGATCCACGAGCAGATGCGCGAAGGCAGCCCCGAAGACGACACCTTCTGGGAGCGCCACTACGAGTTCCACCGCATCGTGCTCCACCGCGCGCAGTCGGTCTGGTCCGACCGGCTGCTCGACCAGCTGTGGCGCGCGACCGAGCGCTACCACCGCCTGCTGCTGGCCGAGAACCTGATGACGCACGACCCCGAGGGCATGTACGACCAGCACGCGCCGATCCTCGACGCGGCGCGCCGCCGCTCGCGCGCCGACATCCGGCGCACCTGGTCGAAGCACCTGATGGCCGGCCGCGACGTGATGGCCCCCGCACTGCACGCGATGGGCAACGTCGCCGAGCGCAACGGCGGCGGACCGGCCTGAACGCCGTCAGCCGGCGCGCGGACGGGGAGCGCTACGGCTCGACGACCGCGCGGCCGACGATCTCGCCGGCCGCGAGCGCGGCGTATGCGTCGTTGACACGGTCGAGCGTGTAGCGGCGCGTGATCGTGCGGCTCACGTCGACGGCGCCGCGCTCGACGAGCCCGAGGATCGCCGGCATGTCGCGGGAGGCGCGCGCGCCGAACGAGCCGCGGATCTGCAGCTTGCGGCGCACGAGCCGCGTGATGTCGATCTCGCCGTGGACGCCGCGCGGGGCGAAGCCGACGATCACCGCGCGGCCGCCGTCGGCGAGCGCCTCGACCGCGCCGGCGAAGGTCGCCGGGCCGCCGAGCGCGTCGATCGCGACGTGCACGCCGGCGCCGCCGGTCAGCTCGCGAATCGCCTCGGCCGCGTTGCCGGCGCGCGCGTCGACGACATCGGTCGCGCCGAGCGCCGTCGCCGCCGCGAGCTTCTCGTCGGCGACGTCGACCGCGACGATCCGCTGCGCGCCGAAGGCGGCGGCGAACTGCACGAGGTTGGCGCCCACGCCCCCGACGCCGATGATCGCGACGTCCTCGCCGACGCGCAGGTCGGCGGCGTTGCGCAGCGCGCCGTAGGCGGTGAAGGCGGCGCAGCCGAGCACCGCCGCGTCGGCGAGCGCGATCGCGTCGGGCACGACCGTCGCGGCGCGCACGGGCAGCACGGCGAGCTCCGCCAGGCCGCCCATCGAGTACATCGAGATCGGGGCGCCGCCGGGCTCGAACAGGCGCGTCTCGCCGTCGTAGAGCGTGCCGCGCAGGCGGTTCTGCGCGAAGAACGGCTCGCACAGGTCCTCGTCCCCGCGCCGGCAGGCGGCGCAGTCGCCGCACGGCATGATGAACGTGCCGGCGACGCGGTCGCCGACCCGGTGCGACGTGACGCCCTCGCCGAGTGCGACGACCGTGCCGGCGACCTCGTGCCCGAGCACGCACGGCAGCGGGAAGGCGATGTGGTCCTCCTTGATGTGGAGGTCCGAGTGGCAGACCCCGCATGCGGCGACGCGCACGAGCAGCTCGCCGCGCCGCGGCTCGGGGTCGCGCAGCTGCTCGACGGCGAAGGGGGCGTGATGCTCACGCAGAACGGCGGCGCGCATGGGCGGCACGCTAGCCGCGGCTGCCCGGCCCCCACCACGGGCCAGATCGCCGCTGTCGGGGCGGTCGGACTGGAGGGTTCCGCCATGGCGCGGCGGGGGGCGCGGCGCGTTGAATCGCGCCCGTACGCATCACGAGCGAACCGGAGGACCCATGGACACCAGCACCGTCGGCGACGAGCGCCTGCGCACGCAGATCGACCGCTTCGTCGCCGCCTACAACGCGCAGGACTTCGCCGCGCTCGGGGAGCTGCTCGGCCCGCAGGCGCGCTACCAGCACCACGGCCAGCAGTTCAGCGCCGGCGACAAGCAGGAGCTGCTCGCGCTGATGGAGCAGATCGCGGCCGGCTTCCCCGACCGGCGCTTCGCCGAGGTGCGGCGGGTGCTGCCGAGCGGCTCGCACGTCGTGCTCGAGGCGGTGTGGACCGGCACCGCGGCCGCGGACATGCCGGGGTTCGCGAGCGCGGGCGACGTGGCGCGGCTCGAGTGCTGCGGGATCTTCGCGTTCGACGGCGAGCAGATCGTCGCCTGGGACGACTTCGGCTGAGCCGGCGCGGGCGCGGCGCGGCCTCCGCGGATGCGGGGGCCGCGCCCGGCGCTCAGCGCCGGCGCGCCGTGCTCACGCCGGCGCCAGCAGCGCCCGCATCGCCTTCTTGTCGAACTTGCCGACGCTCGTCTTCGGCAGCCCCTCGACGAACACGACGTCCTGCGGGTCGGGCAGCCACCAGCTCGGCACGAGCGGCGTCAGGTGCTCCCGCAGCGCGGCCGCGTCGCACGACGCGCCGGGCGCGCGTACGACGAACGCGGCGGGCCGCTCGCCCCAGCGCTCGTCCGCGCGCGCGACGACGGCGGCCTCGGCGACCGCGGGATGCGCCATCAGGTGGTTCTCCAGCTCGACCGAGGAGATCCACTCGCCGCCGGACTTGATGAGGTCCTTCGCACGATCGGTGATCGTGACGAAGCCGTCGGGCGTGATCCGCACGACGTCGCCGGTGCGCAGCCAGCCGTCGGCGAAGCGCTCGTCCGGGCCGTCCGCCGCGTAGTACTGCGAGGCGATCCACGGTCCGCGCACGTGCAGCTCGCCGGCGTGCTCGTCGTCCCACGGCAGCTCGGCGCCGTCGTCGCCGACGACGCGCATGTCGAGCAGCGGGACGAGGCGCCCGGTGCGCGAGCGGTAGCGGCGGTCGCGCTCGCCGTCCACGCCCGCCGGGGGCGTGGCGACGGCCGCGAACGGCGCCGTCTCCGTCATGCCCCACGCCTGCACCATGCGCACGCCGTGGCGGTCCTCGAACGCCTCCATCAGGCTGCGCGGCATCGGCGCGCCGCCGCACAGCAGCAGCCGCAGGCTCGACAGGTCCGTGCCGTGCTCGTCGGCGTGGCGCAGCAGCCCGTGCCAGACGGTCGCGACGCCGGCGGCGATCGTCGGCCGCTCTTCCTCGATCAGCCGCGCGAGCGGCTCCGGCGAGAGGAAGCGGTTCGGCAGCACCAGCTCGGCGCCGAGCAGCGCCGCTGCGTACGGGATCCCCCAGGCGTTCGCGTGGAACATCGGCACGACGGGGAGGATCCGCTCGCGCGTGCCGACGCCGAGCACGTCGGCCGTCCCCAGCATCAGCGAGTGGAGCATCAGCGAGCGGTGCGAGTAGAGGACGCCCTTCGGCTCGCCGGTCGTGCCGCTCGTGTAGCAGAGCCCGGCCGCCGCGCGGTCCTCGAGCGCCGGATAGCGCGGCGGCGCGTCCGCCTCCGCGAGGAACGCCTCATAGCCGATCGCGCCCGCGAGCTCGGGCCCCTCGTCGGCGTCGAAGACGACGATCCGCTCGACGCTCGGGAGCCGGTCGCGCAGCGACGCCAGCAGGCCCGCCAGCGAGCGGTCGACGAAGATCACGCGGTCCTGCGCGTGGGTGACGATCTGCTCGATCTGCTCGGGCGAGAGGCGCGCGTTGAGCGTGTGCAGCACCGCCCCGGCGCACGGCGCCGCGAGATAGACCTCGAAGTGCTCGCGCGTGTTCCAGGCGAGCGTCGCGACGCGATCCCCCGGCGCGATCCCGAGCCGCTGCAGGCCGCTGACCGCGCGGTCCACGCGCGCCGCGATCTCCCCGTAGCTCGTGCGCGTCGCGCCCTCGGCAGTCGCCGAGACGCACGTCGCCTCGGCGTGGAAGCGCCGCTGACGCTCCAGCACGTGCTGGAGCGTCAGCGGGTGGTCGTCCTGCATCAGCCCGCGCAGCATCGCGCTCACGTGGCCGACAGCTCCGCGATCAGCGTCGCCGCCTCCGGCGGTACGCCCGCCGGCTGGGCGAGCTGCCCGGCGTCGATCGGCAGCGCGATGCCGGTCACGTAGCGAGCGTCGTCGGAGATCAGCCACAGCAGCGCGTTCGAGACGTCCTGCGCCTCGATCCACTGGATCGGGAGCAGCTGCATCGTGCGCAGCGGGAAGGCCGCGTCCTCCGGCGTCGCGTTCTCCTTGCCGCCGGCGAACAGCGACAGCGTCGGCGGGTTGTCGACCATCGGCGTGTTGACCGTCGTGGGGCAGACCGCGTTGATGCGGATGCGGTGCGCCGCCAGCTCGGGCGCGAGCTGGTGCACGACCCCGACCGCGCCGTGCTTGGAGGCGACGTAGGGCAGGCAGCCGTAGTAGCCGCGCAAGCCGGCGGTCGAGGAGGTGACGGTGATCGCCCCCTCGCCGCGCTCGACCATGTGCGGGATCACCGCCTTGCATGCGAGCCAGACGCCCTTCATGTTCACGTCCACGACCGCGTCCCACTGCTCCTCGCTCACCTCCCACGAGCCGAACGCGAAGACGCCGTGGCTGACGCACAGCGCGTCGATCCGGCCGAGCTCCGCGAGCGCCCGCGCGACGACCGCGTCGAGCTGCTCGCTGCTGCGGGCGTCCGCCGTCATCGCGATGCAGCGGCGCCCCTCGGCGAGCACGAGCCGCTCGGTCTCGCGCAGGTCCGCCTCGCTCGCGAGCTCGTACGGCACGCCGTCCGCGTGCGGCTCGCAGGCGTCGCACACGACGACGTCCGCGCCCTCGCGCGCGAACGTCACCGCGTGCGAACGACCCTGCCCGCGCGCGCCGCCGGTGATCATCACGACCTTCCCGTCCAGTCTGCCCATCGCAGTCACCTCGTTCGTTCGCTTGCGGGTGGTGAGGAGCGCCGCTAGGCGGCGACCTGCGGGGCCGGGGCGCCGCGCTCCATGCGGGCCAGCTCGGGCAGCACGTCGGCCGCGAAGCGCTTCATGCTGCTGCGCGCGTTCTCGTGGCTCATCGAGCCGTAGTTGTGCCAGCTGATGACCTCGTCGTAGCCCGCGTCCGCGAGCACCTTGAGACGCTCGAGCACGTACTCGGGCGGACCGCAGATCGCGCTGGTCTCGAACAGCTGCTCGCAGAACGCCTCGGGGTCGCTCTCCACGAACGCGAGCCCCTCGAGCATGCTCGCCCACTGCGCGTAGCTGTCGGGCAGCTCGCCGCCGCGCTCGCCCGCCTTCGAGCCCGCGGGGTTTGCGACCGCCGCGACCGAGCGGAAGTACCACAGCAGCGCGGGCTTGGCGATCTCGCGCGCCTCCTCCTCGGAGTCGGCGACGAACACCTGGCGCAGCGCCTTGGTGGAGACCGCGCGCGGGTCGTGGCCGGCGGCCAGCATCGCCGCGTCCCACTCCCGGTGCGCCGCCACGAGGCGGTCGGCGCCCTGGAACTGGTCGGCCATGAAGGCGAGGCCCTTCTCCGCGACCCACTGGACCGACACGGGCGTCACGGCCGCGACGGCCACCGGCAGCGGCGACTGCAGCGGGTGCGGCTCGACCTTCACGTTGTCGATGTGCGTGTAGCGGCCGTTGTAGCTGACGGGCTCGTCGGGCCCGACGCTCCAAGCGGCGTCGATCAGCCCGAGCAGGTCGTCAACCATGTCGCGCGTCTGCGCGATGTCGGTCTCGAACGCCTTGAACTCGTGGCCCTGGTAGCCGCGGCCGAGGCCCCACTCGAACCGCCCGCCCGACATCAGGTCGAGCTGCGCGGCCTCCTCGACGAGCCGGAGCGGCTTGTAGAGCGGCGCGATGACGATCGAGGAGCCGATCCGGATCCGCTTCGTGGCGGCCGCCAGGTAGGCGAGCGTCAGGTGGATCGACGGGTTGATGCCGTAGCGCGAGAAATGGTGCTCGCCGAACCACGCTGAGTCGAAGCCGAGCTCCTCCCCCTCGATGAGCTGCGCCAGCTCGTTGCGGTAGACGTCCTCCTGCGAGCGGCTCTCCGGCCACTGCATGAGGGAAAAGGCACCTGCCTTCATGGTGAGTCCTCCTGGAACGGATGGATCGGTGTTGGATGCGGTCCGCGGGTCACTGCGCGGTGGCGCGCCTGCGGCGCGCGGATCGCCAGGCGCGCACGTCGCGTGCGCGCTCGACGTTTGTGAGGGCCAGGGCGGCCAGCAGGACGACCCCGCTGAACATGCTCTCCGCCCACAGCGGGGCGCCGACCACGGCGAGGCCGTTCTTGCCGGTGCCGACGAGCAGCACGGCGATGACCGTCCCCCAGGCGTTGAAGCGGCCGCCCAGCTGCGTGGCTCCGAGGAACACCGCGGCGTAGGCGTCGAGCAGGTAGGCCGGCCCGATGTCCGGCGTGCCGGAGCCGACCTGCGAGGTGAGGATCACGCCCGCGATCCCGGCCACGACGCCGGAGACGATCAGCGAGGCGAAGCGCAGCCTGCGCGTCGGGATGCCGGCGAGCACCGCGCCCTCCTCGTTGAAGCCGGTCGCGTAGAGGCGCCGTCCGGTGACCGTGTATCTCAACAGCACCCAGACGGCGATCGCGACGGCGAACATCACGAACACGGGCGTCGCGATGCCGCCGACGTTGGAGGTCGCGATCTTCGCGAAGCTGCCGCTCAGCTGGGGGCCGATGATCGCCTGCTCGTCCGTCAGCAGCGTCACGCCGGAGGCCATCAGCGCGCCCGTCGCGAGCGTCCCGATGAACGAGTCGATGCGCAGGACGACGACGATCGTCGCGTTCACGAGGCCGATCGCGACGCCGCCGAGCAGCGTGATCGCGATCGCGCCGGCGATGCCGACGTGGCGCTCCACGAGCAGCCACGCGACGAGGGCGCTGCACAGCCCCATGGCGTTGCCGACCGACAGGTCGAAGACGCGCGCCGACAGCGGCACGACGAGGCTGAGCGCGATGAAGCCCGGAATCGCGTTCTGGTTGAGGACCGTCTGCACGGTGCCCCACGTCGGGAACGTGTCGGGCGCCCAGATCGAGAAGACGACGATGATCGCCAGCCACACGTAGACCGCGCCGACGTTGCCGAATCCCAGCAGCGCGAGCCGGCGGCGCCACGCGGGGCGCGCCGCCTCGGGCGGCCGCGCGTCGGGCGAGGTCGGCGCCGCGGGCGTCGCCACCGCGGCCTCGGTGGTCTCGGACATCACTCGACTCCCTCCATCGCGGCCACGATCGCCCGCTCTTCGATCTCCTCGCCCTCGAGCGCGCGCGCGACGACGCCGTCGCGCAGCACCAGCACCCGACTGCAGAGGCTCACCAGGTCCTGCACGTCCGACGATGCGACGAGCACCCCGAGGCCCTCGCGCGCACGCGCCGCGATCAGCTCGTAGAGCTGGTGGCGGGCGCCGACGTCGACGCCCGCCGTCGGCTCGGCGAGCACGAGCACGCCGGGCTGCGCGGCCAGCCACCGCCCCAGCACGACCTTCTGCTGGTTGCCGCCGGAGAGCGTCGCGATCGAGCGCCCGAGCGTCTCCGCGCCGACGCCGACGCCCGCGACGATCCCGCGCGCGAGCCGGCCTTCGCGCGGCGGCGTCACGAGCCCGTGGCGGCGCGCGCCGGAGAGCGCCGCCAGCGTCGCGTTCTCGCGCACGGTGAAGTCGTGGAAGACGCTCTCGCGCGCACGGTCGGCCGGCGCGAACGCGAGGCCCCGGCGCTGCAGCTCGCGCAGTTCGATCCGCTCGACCGGGCGGCCGTCCAGCTCCCAGGCTCCGCCGACGCCGGCGCCCGCGGCGCCCGCGACCGCATACGGCAGCTCCTCGCGGCCCGAGCCCAGCAGCCCGGCGACGCCGACGATCTCCCCGGCGCCGACCGACACGTCGACGCCGCGCAGGTACAGGCCCTCCAGCCCCCGCACGCGCAGCGCGCACCGCGCGGACCGGGCGCCCGCGGGCGCGACGGGCTGCGCCGCCGCGGCGGCGACCTCGTCCGCCTCCCGCTCCGGCTCGCCGGTGATCCAGCGCGCGAGCTGCGGCAGCGTGACGTCGCGCAGCGTCCCGCCGCCGACGATCCGCCCGTTGCGCATGACGGTCGCCCGATCGGCGATCTCGAGCACCTCGTCGAGCCGATGGGAGATCAGCAGCACCGCGGTGCCGGTGGCGCTCACGTCGCGGATCAGGCCGAACAGCTGCTGCACCTCGCGGCGCGCGAACGCCGCCGTCGGCTCGTCCAGCACGAGCAGTCCGCGACCGGGCTCCGCGCCCGCGACGGCGCGCACGATCGCGACCGCGGTGCGCTCCACCGGCGTCGCCGCCGCGAGCGGCCGGTCGAGGTCGACGGCGACGCCGAAGCGCGCCAGCAGCTCGCGCACGCGCGCCGTCTGGCGCCGCCAGGCGATCGTGCCCAGGCGCGTGCGCCGATAGCCGAGCGCAAGACCGACGTTGTCGGCCGCGCCCAGCTCGGGGACGATGCCGAGGTCCTGATGGACGAAGCGCAGGCCGAGCGCCGCGGCGGCCTCGCCGGAGCCGAGCGTCAGCTCTTGGCCGTCGATCCAGGCGCGCGCGCCGGGATCGGGATGGTGGACGCCCGCGAGCAGCTTCACGAGCGTCGACTTGCCGCAGCCGTTGTGGCCGAGCAGCGCATGCACGCTGCCGGCGGCCACGTCGAGCGCGACGTCCCGCAGCGCGACGACGCCCGGGAAGGTCTTCGAGACGCCGGCGAGCCGCAGCGCCGAATGGCGCTGCGGCTGCGACGCGACTGTGCCGGTGGTGGGCACGCGATCCGCCCTACTTGCCCCAGAGCTGCCGGAACTGCTGCTCGTAGCCGGGGACGACGACCGGCAGCCCGCCCGGACCCGTCTCCGAGGGGATCGTGTCCTTCGTCCAGATCGCCCGCGGGATTCTCCACTGCTCGTCCGGCGCGATCGACTCGCCGGCGAACGTCCGCGCGAACGCATCGGCGGCGGTCCAGCCGAGCTCGACGTTCGGGTTGGGCCAGGTGGCGGTCTCCTGCCCGCTCAGCAGCGCCTGGACGTTCTGCTTGCCGGGACCGAGGCCGTAGACCTTCACGCCGGTCAGGCCGGCCTGGGCGAACGCCGAGGAGAGGCCGAGCGTGAGGTCGTCCGTCAGCACCCAGATGTATCTGATGTCGCGGTTCGCCCGCACGAAGTTGACGATCCGCTCGGGTGCGTCCTTGCCGATCGCCGTCTGCGGCAGGTCGAGCACCTTCACGGTGCACGACGGGCACAGCCGCGCCGTCGTGGCCTTGAAGGACGCGACGACCGGGCCGAGGATCGGGTACGCCGGCAGGTTCACGAGCCCGATGTGAGCGTCGCCGCCGGAGTCGACGATGATCTTCGAGGCGATGCCGACGCCCTCCGCCTCGTTCTGCTTGCCGTTGAGCAGGACGAGCTTGATGCCGTTGCCGACCGGGTCGACGGTGTCGCCGGCGATCACCGGCACGCCCGCGGCCTCGAGCTGCTTGAGCTGGCCGGCGAACGCTGCGGCCGGCAGCCCGAGGTAGGCGACGCCGTCGGGCTTGTCGCGCACCGCCTGGGCGAACGCGTTCTGGATCGTCTGCGGCGTGGCGCCCGCCTGCAGCACCTTCACTCTCCAGCCGAGCGCGGCGCCCGCGTCCGTCAGCGCCGCCCCCATGTCGTTGCACGGCGCGAGGCCGCAGGTGATGTAGTCGAGCGTCTTTCCGCTCGGGATCGCCTTCGAGATCGGCGCCGTCAAGCCGACGCTCGTCGGGGTCTTGAGCAGCGCGTCGACGTTCGCCTGCGCCTCGCGCAGACCGGCGGCGTCGGCGCTCGGCGCCGCGGTCTTCGCGCCGGAGTCGTCGCTGCTGTTCGAGCTCCCGCAGCCCACCGCGAACAGCGCGGCGACCGCCAAGAGGGACACGACTGACTTCACGAGGCTCTCCTCCTCTGTGGGGACACGACGACGCTACGACCGGTCCCGCACCGGTCGCTACGGCCTCGTCCTCCACTGTTCGCCCACCCCCGCTGGCGAGTGTCTCCACGCGCGCGGCGCAGCGCCGGACCGGCGCGTCGGCGGCCTTCTCGCCGATCGTGGCGTTCGCTACATTGGGCCGATGGAGCCAGAGCTCCGCCATCTCCGCCACTTCGTGGTGGTCGCCGAGGAGCTGCACTTCCGCCGTGCCGCAGAGCGCCTGCACATGGCGCAGCCGGCGCTCAGCCAGTCGATCAAGCAGCTCGAGCAGCGGCTCGGCGTCACGCTGCTGGAGCGCGACACGCGCAACGTGCGGCTGACGCCGGCGGGCGCCGCCCTGCTCGACGACGCGCAGCGGATCCTGCTGACCGTCAACGCGGCGATGCGCCGCGCCGAGGCGGTCGCCGGAAGCGCCGGCACGGTCCTCCACGTCGGCTTCATGGCGACCGCGGCGGGCCCGGTCACGACGCCGCTCGTGCAGTCATTCGAGGCGCGCAACCCGGACGTGCGCGTCGAGCTGCGCTACTTCGGCTGGGGCGAGCACATCGCGGCGGTGCGCGACGGCGTGGTCGACGTCGGGCTGGTCCGGCACCCCGTTCCGGACGCCGAGGGGATCGAGCTGCTGCCGCTGCTGCGCGAGCAGCGGCTCGCGGTCCTGTGGCGCGATCACCCGCTCGCCAGCCGAGCGGCGATCTCGGTGGAGGAGCTCGCCGACGTGCCGTGCCTCTTCTCCTCCAGCGCCGACCCGGAATGGTGGCGCTTCTGGACGGTCGCCACCCGCCCCGGGCTCGAGCCGCACTACAGCGTCGACGTCAACACGCCCGAGGAGATGTTCGAGGCGATCGCACTGCGACGCGCCACGATCATCACGTGCGCGTCGGCGCACGACGCCTACGCCCACCCCGGGCTCGCATGGGTGCCCGTGCACGACGTCGCGCCTTCGGAGGTCTCGCTCGCCTGGCGCAGCGGCCCGGTCTCACCGACGACGCAGCGCTTCATTGACGCGGCGGTCGAGATCCGCGACGAGCTGCGCTCGCTCGACTGGGCGATCGAGCGCGACGCGCTCCCGGCGCCGGTCTGACGTTCCGCGGCCGCGCTCAGCGCGGCCCGATCCGCCACGTCATCTCGCGGCGCCAGTAGAGCAGCGGCTCGACGCCGAGGGCCCGTTCGACGGCCTCCACGCGGCCGACGAGGATCGTGTGGTCGCGATGGTCGAAGGCCGCGTCCGTCTCGCAGCGCAGGTACGCGAGCGCGCCCTCCACGCGCGGCACCTCGCCATCCCAGGACCAGGCGACCGCCCCGAACTTGTCGGTCGACTTGCTCGCGAAGACGCGCGCGAGCGCCTCCTGCCCGGCGCCGAGCAGATGGATCCCGAAGCGCCCCCCGGCGCACAGCGGCGGGTGGGTTCGCGAGCTGTGCGCGACGGACAGCAGCACCGACGGCGGGTCGGCGGTGTAGGCCACCATCGACGTGACGAGCAGGCCGACCGGGCGGTCGCCGTCGCGCGCGGTCACGAGCGAGACGCCCGCGGCCAGCTCCGCCATCACGTCGGCGAAGTCCGCGGCGCCGTCGATGCCGGTCGCCGCGCTCATCCCCACAGCTCCAGCTCGAGCACGCGCGCGACCTCGCGGATCGAGACGAGCGGCGCGCCGAGCGCGGCGGCGAGCGCCTCCAGCTCCGTCGCGCCCGCCGGCGCGCCGCGCGCGTCGAGCACGTGGCAGAGAGCCGGCATCGGCCAGCGGGGAACGGCGTGCCGCCCGAGCGCGAGCGCCGCCTCGGGTGCGCCGCGCCGCTCGAACACGCCGCCCGCCGCTGCCAGCACCGGCACGACGTGCCCGGGCGTGACGAGCGCGTCGGCGCCCGGCGCGGTCGCCGCGACGCGGATCGTGTGCGCGCGGTCCGCGGCCGAGATCCCGGTGCTGCAGCCGCTGCGCGCCTCGACGCTCGCGAGGTGGTCCTCGCCGTTGGGCAGGTGCGGATGCGCCTGCGACCCCTGACGCCGCAGCTGCAGCCGTGCGCAGTCGGCGTCCGTCACCACGACGCGCACGAGCCCACGGCCGTGCGTGACCATGCGGTTGACCTCGTCGGCGGACAGCAGGTGGGCGAGCGCCACGAGGTTGCCGATCGGCGCCGCCCCGCCGTCAGGCGCGAGCACGATCGGCCCACCGTCCGCGAGCGCGGAGCAGGCCGCCTCGAAGCGGCCCCGCACGACGGCGGGCGGGACGAGCTGCGTCACGCTCATGCCGCTCGCTCCACGAGCCGGCCGGACAGCTCGCGCAGGCGCAGCGCGGCGTGCAGCTCGATCCGGCGGCCGGGCTCGCGCCAGTCGTCCCCGAGCAGCCCGTCGAGTCGCGCGAGCCGCTGGTAGAGCGTGTTCACGTGCACATGCAGGGCGCGCGCGGTGTTCGCCATGTGCCCGTTGCGCTCGAGGAAGACCTGCAGCGTGTGCAGCAGGTCGGTGCCGCGCTCCTCGTCGGCCGCGATCAGACCGCCGAGCGTGGCGGCGACGAAGCGGTCGAGGTCGCCCGGGGCGGCCCCGGCGAACAGCAGCCCGAACAGCCCGAGCTGCTCGCGCGTGACGACCGCATGCTCATGGCCGAAGGCGCTCAGCACGCGCACGCAGGCGCTCGCCTCGGCATAGGCCTCCGGCACTCGCTCGACGCCGTCGACCGGGCCGGCGCCCGCGGCGAGCACCGATCCGACGCCCGCCTCGGCGAGCTCCGCGGCGAGCGCGGCAGCGGCCTGCGCCGCGTCGGCGGCAGGCAGCAGGAACACGAGCCGCTCCTCGCGCGCCGCCGCGATCCCGCCCGCCGCGGCGGCGATGCGCGCGGCGCGGCGCGGGATCCAGGCGCCGCTCGTCGCGTGGCGCACGACGACGACGACAAGCGGCGCGGCCAGCTCGAGCCGCAGCCGGCGGGCGCGGCGGCCGAACGCATCGGGATCGACGCACGCGCCGTCGAGCAGCTCGCCGAGCAGCTCGCCGCGGGCGCCGAGCTCCGCGGCCGCGCCGGCGTTGGCGCCCACGAGCGCGAGCGCCAGCGCACACCCGACGCGCTCCAGCTCGAGCGCCGTGCGCGGCGGCGCGTCCCCGATCGCCAGCACGAGCCAGCCGAGCGCCTCGCCCTCGCAGCGCAGCGGCATCGCCAGGCAGCGCGGCAGCCCAGGCACGGCGGCGGCGGCGGGCATGCCTTCGGTCTCCGACTGCTCGAGCGCCGCGGCGAGCTGCTCCCGGTCCGCGGCGCACGCCTGTGAGAGACGCCCCACAAGCTCCTCCCCGCCGGCGCCCGCGAGCACGCTGCGGTCGGCTCCCAGCAGCGCCGCGGGGCAGTCCGCCCAGGCGGCGACCACGCCGAGCACGTCGTCGAGCCCGGCGCCGTCGAGCACCTGGCGGGCGATGCGGCTCTGGGTCGCCGCGCACAGCTCGGCCGCGGTCACGCGCTCGTGGACCGCGGCGTTCGACTGACGCAGCCGCTCGACGGCCCGCCGCGAGCTCTCGAGCAGCTCGGCGTTCTCGAGCGCGATCGCGGCGTGCGCGGCGAGCGACTCGACGAGCGCGACCTCGTCGGGCAGGTACTGGCGCCCGCCCCGCTCGCCGACCAGCAGCACGCCGACCACCCGTCCCGGGCGCCGCAGCGGCACGGCGAGCATCGCGCGCAGCCCCTCGCCGGCGATCGCACGGTCGACGAACGGCGCGTGCAGGAAGTGGGCGTCGGCAAGGTAGTCGTCCGTGGCGGCGGGCGTGCCGCGCTGGGCGACGAGCCCGCCGAGCCCCGTGCCGTACGGCAACCGGATCTCGTGGAACTGCTGCGTGACGATCCCGTCAGTCGCGCGCATGTAGGTGTCGCCCCGCTCGGGGTCATCGAGCGTGATCCAGGCGGCGTCGGACGACAGCAGCGTGCGCGCGCGGCGGCAGACCGCGGCGAGCACCGCGTCGACGTCGTGGAGCGCGGCAAGGTCGCCGGCGCTCGCGAACAGCGCGCGCAGCTCGCGCTCGCTGCGGCGGTGGCGCTCGAGCGCGTCGCGCACGTGCAGCGCCTCGGCGAAGCTGCGCTCGAGCCCCTCGTCGGCGACCCACTCCGAAGCGCCGCCGCCCTCGAGCACGCGCCGCAGCTCGTCGAACGCCTGCGTCGGGGCGCCCTCCGCGAGCAGCGTCAGGAAGCCCCCTTGGGTCACCGCGGTCTCCTCCACCGGCATGGTGACGATGCTAGTCACCAGCTCACCGATGTGAAGGTCATAATTCATCTCAATCATCGTCGCCGCCTATCAGTGCCCTCAGCGCAGCCGCGCAGCGCGCGAAGACCGCCTCCGACGCCTCCGACGCTCCGGGGTAGAGCGCTCCCAGCAGCAGGAAGTTGTGCGGCATCGCCGGCTGGCGCTCCACGCGCGCCGGCACGCCGGCCGCTCGGAGCCGCCGTCCGAACAGCTCGCCCTCGTCGCGCAGCGGATCCAGCTCGGCGGTGACGATCAGCGCCGGCGGCAGTCCGACCAGGTCGCGCGCCCGCAGCGGTGAGAGCAGCGGATCGTCGCGCCGAACGCCGGGCGCGTACTGCTCGATCATCCAGCGCATTGCACGGCGGTCCAACAGGAAGCCCTCGCCGTACGTCGCCGCCGACGGCTGGCAGGGGGCCGCGTCGAGGCCCGGGTAGAGCAGCAGCTGCGCGTCGACGCGCGGTCCGCCGCGATCGCGCGCGAGGCGCGCGACCCCGGTGGCGAGGTTGGCGCCCGCACTGTCGCCGGCGACGACGAGCCGCTCGCCGGCGCCGAGCGCGGCGGCATTGCGCGCCACCCACGCCGTCGCCGCGAACGCGTCCTCGAGCGCGGCGGGAAAGCGATGCTCTGGCGCGCGGCGGTAGTCGACCGCGACCACGAGCGCGCCGGCCGCGTGCGCCAGCATCCGGCACAGCGGGTCGTGCGTGTCGAGATCGCCGCGCACGAAGCCGCCCCCGTGCAGGAAGACGACGGCAGGCGGCCGCGAAGCCCCGGGCGGACGGTAGATCCGCAGCGGCAGCGGGCCGCCGGGACCCGGACACAGCGCCGCCTCGACGGGCAGGGCGGGCACCGCGACCATGGCCGCGGCGGTCAGGCGCCGCGCGGCCTCGCGGTACGCCTCGATCGTGTCGCCGCCCCACGGCTCGACGGCGGCCGCAGCGAGCCGGTCGAGCGCGGCGCGCGCCTCCGGCGCGACCGCCGGCTCGCTCACCGGCCGGACGGGAACGCGAGGCTCATGCCGGCCTGCTCGCGCGGCCAGCGCGCCGTCACGACCTTGTTGCGCGTGTAGAAGGCGAACCCCTCGGGTCCGTACAGGTGCTGGTCGCCGAACAGCGAGTCCTTCCAGCCGCCGAAGCTGTAGGAGCCGACCGGCACCGGGATCGGGATGTTGATGCCGATCATCCCCGCCTGCACCTCGCGCTGGAAGCGGCGCGCCGCCGACCCGCTCTCCGTGAAGATCGCCGCGCCGTTGCCGTAGGCGTTGTCGTTGATCAGCTGGATCGCCGCCTCGAGCGAGTCGGCACGGGCGACGCCGAGCACCGGGCCGAAGATCTCGTCGTCGTAGACGGCCATGCCGGGCGCGACGCCGTCGACGATCGTCGGGCCGACGAAGTGCCCCGCCCCGCCATTCGCATCCGCGCGGCCGTCGCGCACGAGGCGCGCGCCGTCGGTCACGCCGCGCTCGATGTAGCCGACGACGCGGCGCTTCGCCTGGCCGTTGACGAGCGGGCCCATCTGCGCCTCCGCGTCGCTCGCCGGGCCGATGCGGAGCGCGTCGGCGCGCAGGCGCAGGCGCTCGATCAGCGGCTCGGCCACGTCGCCGACGGCGACAGCGACCGAGATGGCCATGCAGCGCTGGCCTGTCGAGCCGAACGCAGCGCCGACGAGCGCGTCCGCCGCGCGGTCGAGGTCGGCGTCGGGCAGCACGACGAGATGGTTCTTCGCGCCGCCCAGCGCCTGCACGCGCTTCGCGGTGGAAGCGGCGCGCTCGTAGACGTAGCGCGCCACCGGGCTGGAGCCGACGAAGCTGACCGCGGCGACGCCCGCGTGGTCCAGCAGCGCGTCCACGACGACGCGATCCCCTTGCACCACGTTGAAGACACCGGCCGGGAGGCCGGCCTCGGCGAGCAGCTCGGCGAGCACGAGCGACGCGGACGGGTCGCGCTCGGAGGGCTTGAGCACGAACGCGTTCCCGCAGACGAGCGCCACCGGGAACATCCACAGCGGGACCATCGCGGGGAAGTTGAACGGCGTGATCCCCGCGCAGACGCCGAGCGGCTGCCGCAGCGAGTAGGTGTCGACGCCGCGCGCGACGTCGTCGGAGAACTCGCCCTTCAGCATCACCGGCGCCGAGCACGCGAGGTCCACGACCTCCAGCCCGCGCGCGACCTCGCCGGCGGCGTCCTCGCGGACCTTGCCGTGCTCGCGGCAGATCGCGTCGACGATCCGCTCCTCGTCGCGCTCGAGCAGCTGCGCGAAGCGGCGCAGGATCGCGACGCGCTTCGCGACCGGCGTCGCCGCCCATGCGGGAAAGGCGCGCGCGCCCGCCTGCACCGCGCGGTCGACCGTCCCGGCGTCGCCGTGCAGGACCGCCGCGACGACCTCGCCCGTCGCGGGGTCGTGCACCGCCGTGGCGGACCGCTCCTCCTCCACGAGCGCGCCGTCGATCCAGTGCCCGACACGGCGTTCGGCCTGCGCGAGCAGGATCTCGGCGGTGTGGGTGTGGTTCTCGTCGGCTCGGGTCATCGTCGGCTCCTGCGCTCACATGGCGCCCGCGGACCGCCCACGGGCAGGGCCGCTCCGACGCTAGCCACGCGACACAGCCGCGACGACGGCGATCTCCCACGCCCTGGAGGGAGCGGGACTGGAGGCTTGTTCCATTGGTGGCGGAGACCGCCGCACCTACGATCGTCCTCGCCATGACGATCGAAGCCCGCCTGGCACGCCTCGCCTACGAGCTGCTCGACGCGCACGGAGACACCGCGCGGCTGGCGTCGGCCCTGAGCGACGACCCGGATTGGCAGGGGCATCTGCGCTACCTGCGCGATCTTCAGCGCGCCGGTCGCGAGCTGCTCGCACGAACGACGACAGACGCACGCTGAGGAGATCCCATGTCCGAGATCGCGAACGAGTCGGCCCCGCCCGAGCAGCCGGCGCCGCCGAGCGTCGCTGCCCCGCCGGTGGACGCGCCGCTGGTCGAGTCCGACCTGCTCATCGAGGACGTCTCGATCGACGGCATGTGCGGTGTCTACTAGCGCCTGCGACCTCGACCGTCCGTACCGGCTCGGCCCGCAGGTGTCGGTGCGTCCCGAGCCGTTCGGCGCGCTCGTCTACGACTTCGACTCGCGGCGGCTGTCGTTCCTCAAGAGCCGCACGCTGCTCGACGTCGTGCGCGGGCTGGAGACGAGTGAGAGCGCGCGCGAAGCGTGCCGCGCCGCCGGCGTGCCCGCAGTGGAGGTTCCGGCGTACGCTGCGGCGCTCGACCGGCTCGCGGCGACGCGGCTGATCGTCCCCCGCGAGGTCGCCGCATGAGCGCGCTCGCCCCCGCCGCCGGCCGCCTCGTCGAGCAGTTCGAGCGCGGCCTCGACGCGCCCATCTGCCTCACGTGGGAGCTGACGTACGCGTGTAACCTCGCGTGCGTCCACTGCCTCTCCAGCTCCGGCCGGCGCGACCCGCGCGAGCTGTCGACCGCGGAGTGCAAGGCGGTGATCGACGAGCTGGAGCGGATGCAGGTCTTCTACGTGAACGTCGGCGGCGGCGAGCCGACCGTGCGCAGGGACTTCTGGGAGCTGCTCGACTACGCCGTCGCGCATCGCGTCGGCGTGAAGTTCTCCACGAACGGCAGCCGCATCACGCCGGTCACCGCACGGCGAATCGCAGCGACGGACTACGTCGACGTGCAGGTCTCGCTCGACGGCGCGACGGCCACCGTCAACGACGCCGTGCGCGGGCCCGGCTCCTACGAAACCGCGCTGACCGCGCTGCGCCACCTCGCCGACGCGGGCATGCGCGACGTCAAGCTGTCGGTCGTCTTCACGCGCGCGAACGCCGGCCAGCTCGATGCGTTCAAGACGCTCGCCGACGCGTACGGCGCGCAGCTGCGGCTCACGCGCCTGCGCCCCTCCGGCCGCGGCGCCGACGTGTGGGACGAGCTGCACCCGACCGCGGAGCAGCAGCGCATGCTGCACGGCTGGCTGCTGGAGCACGGCGAGCGCGTGCTGACCGGCGACTCGTTCTTCCACCTCGCCGCCTACGGCGAAGCGCTGCCCGGCCTCAACCTGTGCGGCGCCGGCCGCGTCGTCTGCCTGATCGACCCGGTCGGCGACGTCTACGCCTGCCCGTTCGCGATCCACGACCAGTTCCTCGCCGGCAACGTCCGCGGCGCCGGGGGCTTCAGAGCGGTGTGGCGGGACTCGCCGCTGTTCGCGCAGCTGCGCGGCCCGCAGTCGGGCGGCGCCTGCTCGGCGTGCGGTCACTTCGACAGCTGTCGCGGCGGCTGCATGGCGGCGAAGTTCTTCACCGGCCTGCCGCTCGACGGACCCGACCCGGAGTGCGCGCTCGGCCACGGCGAGACGCTGCTCGCCGCGCGCGATCTGACTGTGACGCCGCCGAAGCCGTCCGCCGACCACTCGCGCCGACGGCCTCGCCGACGGCGCCCCGACCGCGCCTGCGACGAGGACCCGATCGCCGCCTTCCTGCGCGACGAGGCGGCCGCGAGATGAGTGCCTGGTTCGAAACGGTCGCGGAGGCGCAGCGCCGCGCGCAGCGGCGACTGCCGCGCTCGATCTACAAGGCGCTGCTCGCCGGCACGGAGGCCGGCGTCAGCCTCGACGACAACCTCGCTGCGTTCCGCGAGCTGGGCTTCGCCCCGCACGTCGCCGACCTGCCCGCCGCACGCGACCTCTCCACCACGGTCATGGGCCAGCCGCTCGCGCTGCCGGTGCTGATCTCGCCGACGGGCGTGCAGGCGGTCCATCCCGACGGGGAGCTGGCGGTCGCGGGCGCCGCCGCCGCGCGCGGGACCGCGATCGGCCTCAGCTCGTTCGCCAGCAAGCCGATCGAGCAGGTCGTCGCATGCGGTGCGCCGACGTTCCTCCAGGTCTATTGGTCCGGCTCGCGCGAGCAGATCGCCGCGCGACTGGAGCGCGCGCGGGCCGCAGGCGCAGCCGGCCTGGTCGTCACACTCGACTGGACGTTCTCGCACGCGCGTGACTGGAACAGTCCCAGAATCCCGGAGCGACTCGACCTACGCACGATGCTGCGGATGACGCCCGAGACGCTGCGCCGCCCGCGCTGGCTGGCCGCGTGGGCGCGCGCCGGCGGCCCACCCGATCTGACCGTGCCGAACATGGCGCTCGACGGCGGGCCGGCGCCCGGCTTCTTCGCCGCCTACGGCGAGTGGATGGGCACGCCGCCGCCCACCTGGGAGGACCTGCGCTGGCTGCGCGAGCAGTGGGACGGCCCCTTCATGCTCAAGGGGATTCTGCGCGTCGACGACGCGCGGCGCGCGGTCGAGATCGGCGCGAGCGCGATCTCCGTCTCCAACCACGGCGGCAACAACCTCGACACCACCCCGGCGTCGATCCGCGCGCTCCCCGCGGTCGCCGCGGCGGTCGGCGACGAGCTCGAGGTCGTGCTCGACGGCGGCATCCGCCGTGGCGGCGACGTCGTCAAGGCGCTCGCGCTCGGTGCGCGGGCCGTGATGGTCGGCCGCGCCTACCTCTGGGGCCTCGCCGCCGACGGCCAGGCCGGCGTCGAGAACGTGCTCGACATCCTGCGCAGCGGGATCGACTCCGCGCTGCTCGGCCTCGGCCGCGGCTCGGTGCACGACCTGGTGCCCGAGGACGTCGTCGTGCCGCCCGGCTTCGCACGGCGGCTCGGCATGCCGGACCCAGCCGTTTCGGAAGCGGTGTGAGCGGCGGCGGGCGGCTCGGCGATCTCGTCTCGCCGGCGCTCGCCGGCGCGGGCGTGCTCGCGATCCCAGTGGGCGCGTGCGAGCAGCACGGGCCGCACCTGCCGCTCGACACCGACACGCGCATCGCGACGGCCGCCGCCGAACGGCTCGCAGCGGCGCGACGGGACGTCCTCCTCGCCCCGCCGGTCGCGTACGGCGCGAGCGGTGAGCACGAGGACTTCCCCGGCACCGTCTCGACCGGCGCCGAGGCACTGAGAACGCTGCTGATCGAGCTGATCCGCTCCGCGACGCGGACCTTCCCGCGCGTGCTGCTCGTCAACGCGCACGGCGGCAACGCCGCCGCGATCGAGGCGGTCCTCGTGCACCAGCGGGCGGAGGGCCGCGACGTGCGCGCCTGGCACGTCAACCTGCACGGCGACGCACATGCGGGCCGCGCCGAGACCTCCGCCATGCTCGCGCTCGCCCCCGAGCTGGTGCGGCTCGCGGACGCGCGCGCCGGCGCCCCGGAGTCGATCGGCGAGCTGCTGCCCCGCCTGCGCGCCGAGGGCGTGCGCAGGGTCAGCGCGAACGGCGTGCTCGGCGACCCGCGCGGCGCGAGCGCCACAGAGGGCGAGACGCTGCTCGCGCGCGCCGCCGCGGAGCTGATCGCGATGGTCGACGCATGGTGACCCATGCCGCCTGCGCGCCGCAGGAGGCCGCACCGCCCCTGCCGCGCGACGGGCTCCCGGAGGGCTTTCGCATCGGATTCGACTCGCGCCTGCGCCGTCTCGACGGCGGCCGCACGCTGCTCGGCGGCGCGCCGACGCGCCTGCTGCGCCTTACGCCCGCCGGCGCCGCCGCGGTCGACCGCTGGGCCGCCGGCAGCACACCGACCGGCGAGGCCGAGCGTGCGCTCGCACGCCGGCTCGTGACAGCGGGGCTCGCGCACCCGCTGCCGCCCGCCGGCCCGCTGCCTCCCGGCAGCGTGACCGTCGTGATTCCCGTGCGCGATCGTGCCGCGCAGCTCGCGCGCTGCCTCGACGCGCTGCACCCGTGCGGCGCGCGCACGATCGTCGTCGACGACGGATCGCGCGACGCTGCGGCGATCGGCCGGGCCGCCGCCGCAGCGGGCGCCGAGGTGATCCGGCACGCGCAAGCGCGGGGGCCCGCCGCCGCCCGCAACAGCGGCCTGGACCGCAGCGAGACGCCGCTCGTCGCGTTCGTCGACTCCGACTGCGTGCCCGAGGCCGGCTGGCTCGAGCGGCTCGCGGCCCACTTCGCCGATCCCAGCCTCGCCGCCGTCGCCCCGCGCATCGTCGCCGCTCCACCTGCGCGCCAGAGTTGGCTGGCGCGCTACGAGGCCGACCGCTCCCCACTCGACATGGGCGCGCGGCCCGGCGCGGTCGGCCCGGCGCGCCCCGTCCCCTACGTACCGAGCGCGGCGCTGCTCGTGCGGCGGGCCGCACTCGAAGGCGGCTTCGACGACCACCTGCGCGTCGGCGAAGACGTCGACCTTGCCTGGCGGCTGCACGACACCGGATGGACGGTGCGCTACGACCCCGCGGTCATCGTCGCGCACGAGCACCGCGAGACGCTCGGCCCGTGGCTGCGCCAGCGGTTCGCGTACGGGACTTCGGCGGCGGCGCTCGCAGAACGGCATCCGGAGAAGCTCCCCGCCATCGTCTTGTCGCCATGGAGCGCGGCGACGTTCGCACTGCTCGCAGCGCGCCGACCCCGAGCCGCCACCACTGCCGCAATGCTGGGGACGATGACGGTCCGCGTGCGGCTCGGGCGGTCGCTCCCACCCGCCGTCTCGACGCGGCTCACCGCGGACGTACTGGCCTGGACCACCCGCTCGCTCTCTGTCGCACTCACGCGCAATTGGCTCCCGCTCAGCCTCGCCGCAGCTGTCACCTCACGCCGCGCACGCCGCGGACTCGCACTCGCCGGCCTTCTCGCACGCGCGCCCGAGCTCCGCCGCGAAACGCAGCGGTTGCCGCTCCCCCTCGCACTCACGCTCGGCACCGCCGACGACGCCGCCTACGCTGCCGGGCTGTGGTCGGGCTGCATACGACACCGCTGTCCAGCGCCGCTGCTCCCGGCGTTACGACGTTAAACGCCGGAAGCCCCGCTCTCGCGAGGCTTCCGTGAAGCGCGCCCCAGAGGATTCGAACCTCTGACCTTCGGTTCCGTAGGCCGCAGATGAGCGTCTGATTGGCGCTGTTACGGGCAGTTGGTGCTTCGCAGAATGCCTGTTTCTGTCGGCTATCTCGCGAGTTTGGTACTCCCTGCGGGTACTCCTTTGCGCGGCTGGTACTCCCGTCCATTCTCGTGGTACTCCCTGCCCGGTCGCTCGCTAGCCTGCGGGCATGTCGACCGTCGCGCCCGCCATCGTCATCGCGCCCTCGAAGACCGGCGACGGCGCGTACTTCGAGGCGAAGTGGCGCGACTCGCGCGGCCGGCAGATCAAGCGCCGGCTCGGTCAGGCGTGGCTCGAGCGCGACGCGCGCAGCGGCGAGTGGCGCAAGCGCCGCGGCCACACGCCGCCGGGCTGGCTCGACCTGCGGACGGTGCACGTGGCGGCGGCCGAGATGGTCGAGCAGGTCGAGCGCGAGCTCGCCGCCGCCGCGAAGGCGGCGGAGCTGAAGGCGGCGCCGACGTTCCGTCGCGTCGCGCATGAGTGGATGGCGTGGCGGCGCGACGTCAAGGGCGGCTCGCCGGCATCGCTACGCGACAACCGCTCGATGCTCAAGGAGCCGGGCGAGGCGCACAAGCGCGGCCCAGGTGTCGCGCGCGGACTGATCATGGAGCGCTTCGGCGATCGCCTGGTCGCGGAGATCACGACGCGCGACGTGTCGAGATTCCTGCGAGACCTGGACGCCGATGGCCGGTCGGGTCGCAACGTGAACAAGCACCGCGCGCTGCTGCACGCGATCTTCAACTACGCAATCCGGCCGGACACCTATGGCGATCTCGTGACCGTCAACCCGGTGAGCGCGACCGACCGGCGGTATCAGCCGCCGCCGGCGCCGCTCAACCACTACGAGCGCCATGAGATCGAGGCGCTCGTGCGCGCGTGCGAGGCGGGCGCTCATCGGGCGATTCGGAACTACAGAAGACGCCCGGTCGTCGAGAGCGCCGAGGAGCTGGCCGTGCGCGCTGCGGAGGACCAGCAGGACGGGGCGGCGTTCTCGCTGATGTTCTATTCAGGCCTGCGGCTCGGCGAGCTGCTCGCACTGCGGTGGCGCCATGTGCGCTTCCTGCCCGACCTCTCCGGCGTGATCGTGATCGTCGAGAAGGCCGTGAGCGCCGACATCGAGAAGGCGCCGAAGAGCGGCCGCTCGCGCGACGTGCCGGTTGCGCGGCCCGCAGCCGAGGCGCTCGCCCGGCTCGGCCAGCGCGAGGAGTTCACATCGCCCGACGACTACGTCTTCTGCAACCGCTTCGGCCAGCGCCTCGACGGCTCAGCGCTGCGCCGGCGCTACAAGCGCGCCGCCGAGGCCGCCGGCCTCCGCCCCATCCGCCTCCACGGCCTCCGCCACGCCGCCGGCTCCGTCCTCGCCCGCAACGGCGTCTCCCTCGTCACGATCCGCGACTTCTACGGCCACGCGGACCTCGCGACGACGAACCGGTACCTGCATTCGAAGCTCGACGCCGAGGCAGTGGCGGCGATGAATGCGGCGCATGGGTTGGAGTCGTGACCCGATTCCTAAGAGCGGCCGTTCTGCTGGACAAGAGCCTCAATCAAGGCCTTGACCGGCACCCCTACTACCTTCTCTGATTCGACCTTCGTCGGCTCGGTGCGGATCGCCATCCACCGTCGCACGAACTCGGCACGCACGTCATCTCGCTTCCCGCCTTCTTCGGAGATCTCTTCGAGAAACGGTCCGATAGCCGTCAAGTCCAGCTCCAGCTGCTTGGCGGCTTCCTCGCGATGCCGGTGACGTGCAGATTGGGTCCCAGCGTATGCAGCCACCGTGCCGATCCCGACCGTCACGGCGAGCTTGGCAACAAGGTGCGGCCAGCTCTCGTCCGAAACCCGTATTACAAACGCTCCAAGGAAGGCGGTGGCGATGGCAAGCAAGCCGAGAACGACCGCGACTCGTCGCCACGTGTTAGCCGCTCTTCGCTCAACCTTGGCCTCATCATGGAAGGCTCCCGCCGTTCCCTCTTTGGCGATGATCTCGTAGAGGTCATCTACCTTGGCCCGGACCGTTTCCACCCGCGCAAGGCCTGATCTTGCGTCGGCTTCGAGCGTCGCCACAAGCGTTTCGACACGCTCCTCAGCCGCAGCGCTCGTAACCTCGAAGCGTTCTGCTCGCTGCGACTCAGCTTGGCGAAACTCATCGTCACGTGCTCTCTGAGCCGCGGCGAACTCGTCATCCACGCGATCCACCAGTGAACTCACACGCTGCGCGTGACCATCCGCAGAAGCGCCAATCGCCTCCAAGCGACCGGTCAGTTCGGATATGCGCGTTGCAGCCTCCGCGTCAGAAGCCTCTTTCGCCTGCTGAATCGCCGATCGGAGTTCGGCAAGCTCTCGCTCCGCAGTCGCGATCTCGTCGGTCAGAGCTCGCGTGCGATGGCCGAGGGAGATTCCGAATCCTCTAGCGACCTGACTCGCGGTTTCCCGTACGGCGGGCGTCGCGACCACCAGCGGCCCTGCCTGCGCGAATACCTGGTCAAGAAGCGCCGCAACGGTTCCTACGACAGCGACGTTCCCGGGAACCTGATCGACATGGCGCGCTGCATCTCGGAGCGGTGCCACCATCGGATCGAGAGCCGACGGACCCACAAGCAGTGGATCGACGATGTCGAGCAGACCCTCCACCCAGTCAGCAGTCGCTGCTGCGCGATCCAAGCTCAGGCGTGGCTCCGTCGCATTAGCTTCTTGAAGCAGATCTGGATCAAGCCGTCGAATTGCTGCCCGAAGCTCACCAGCCGCTACCCGCAACTCGTGATTGGCAATGCGCATGTGGGGATCGCCCATGAAGCGGTTGAGCCTAGGCGATGCACCGGATGTCTGCCTCGTGCTTGGCCCTCCTTGGGACGACCATCCGCACTCGTGTCAGGTGCGACTGATGAGCTGTGTGGCGGGCAGCTGTGCGAACCCACGCTGGCTCTCCAACGCCGCCAGCGCCCGCATCCCCGGCGCCTCGCTCCGCCGGATGTAGTCCCAGTCTCCGATCAGGTAGAGCCGTCGCTTGGTGCGCGTGAGCGCGACGTTGAGCAGCTTCGCGGCTGAGATGGCGCGATCGGTGCCGTGCAGGTCCGCCCTTCCGACCCAACGAGTTCTCTTGTCCTGCATGAGGTCGACGATGACCGTGTCGTACTGGCGTCCTTGGAAGGAGTGCGCCGTCCCACACTCGACTGGAACGCCGCCTGCCGTCTGAAGCCGGAGACGCCCTGCGCGCGTTGCCTGAGCGCGGTAGGGAGTGATAAAGCCAAGGCTCGTTCCGACACAGAGGTCCGGGCGCTGCGCGATCGCCCTCAGGAGATCCAGTCCGAGTCTGTTCCACCATGAGCCGTCGTCGCTAGTCAACTCTTGTTCAAAGTGCCCTGAGGTGTCGATCATGGTGACGATCGCGCCCGTGTCATCCTCATTCGGTCGTGTGGCGGTCTCGAGCAGCCCGCCGTAACAGAAGTCGTTCACGATGTCGGCGATGATTCTCGGGAAGCGATGCTGGCTCCTCAGGGCAACACAGCGGCTGTGCTCCTGCGCTGACCGGTGATCGCGGATGCCGGCGAGCGCGAAGATGTCGGGTTCCTGCCATGGTTGCGGCTTGGGCGCATCGGGGTCGTCGTCGGTCTCAGAGATCGGGGCGTTCTGGAGGAAGTCGCCGACCACCGCAAACGTCCGCTCCGCACGCGAGCCGGCAAGAACTACCGCCGGCGCCTCGATGCTTGACGCCTCGTCGAGGATCACGACATCGAAGAACCGCTCGCGCAACTGTGAGTCCATGCTGTACGCGGAGAGCGTGCAGCCCACAAGCCTTGCCTCGCGCAACAACCGTGCCCGTGTCTCAGCCTCCTCGGCCTCGATCACCTGGCGCTCAGCCTCCATCTTTCTGCGCTCCTCGTCGAGCCGATCGACCGTCGCGCTGACCCAGGCGAGCTTGTCGAGCGCTTTGAGCCAGCCCTTGTCCAGCGCCTCGTCGAGGATGGCTCGGGCCACCTCGGGAGGGACCCTCGCGGCCACCTCGGTCGCCGCCTCAATCTCCTCCTCGACGTACTCCCGCTGTTGCACAAGCTCCGTCCGCAGCTCAGCCAGTCGCCGCTCCTCTGCACGCTCGCGCGCGGCATGTTCCGCGCGGTCTTCCAACGCCGCCTGCTGAGAGCATGCGTCCTCGGCAGCGTCTCTGGAGCGGTCCAAATGGCGAGCAGCCTGATCACGCAGGGCGGCACACTGCTCGATCGTCCGGCTCACCTCGTCGTACTCGGCTTTCAGTGCCGCCTCGCGACGTGCCCGATGGAGTCGGACGGGCGGAAGCATCCGAGCGGCCCGTCCCCGAAGCGTGCCCTGCGCGAGAGCAAGCCGCGAGGCAATCGCGTCCCGGTCCGCATCCGCACCGGCCAGCGCTTGCGCTGCCGCGTTCCACCCGCGCTCTGCCTCGGCGAGCGCGAATTCGCTGCGCTGGATGTCGTCCGCGACGGCGACTCGCTCCGACTCCGTGACGTCGAGGACCGCAGCCGCTCTCGCACACGCCTCGATCTTCAGATCGAGGCCACTGATCCTCGCGTCGATCGTACGGCGCTGTCGCTCGTACTCAGCGACCTCGTCACGAGCGGCGACCGCGTGGCGGGCTCGCTCGATCGCAGCGGCATCAGCACCGACCAGCACCTCGTCGAGCGCGTCGCGCTCCACGCGAGCCGCGTCGGCCGCATTGTCATCGAGCCGCCGTTGCAGCGCCTCTCGACGTTCGACGGTGTTGTTGAGCACGGCCGCCGCGTCGTCGACGAGCAGGTGGCCATGCTCTCGCACAACGGCGGAGACTCTGTCCCGAGCCCGCGAGGTTGCCGCCCGGATGACCTCACCGCACTCGAAGTCGACGCCCGTGGCGGGATCGGCGACTCCCTCCAGCACGTTGTCTACCGCGACGTGGGTGTGCGAGGCAATGAGAATCGAGTAGTCCTCGGCGAGCATCCGCCGCACGGCCTCAGTGATGACCGTCGTCTTCCCGGTGCCGGGAGGCCCCCAGACGAACCACCCGCCGGGGCTCGTCATCGCCGCCAGCGCGGCTTCCTGACTCTCGTGGAGGGGAAACGCCGTTGGCTGCTCCGGGAGTGGGTCCAGCATCGCGCGACTACTCGCATCCCACAGCTGCGTCACGGCTTTCTCGGCCGGCGCTCTCTCGAGCAGATCCTCCAGCGCGCGCTTGAGCTTCAGCTTGATGTCATCGACGAAGTAGACGCGGACGCTGTGCACATTGCGCAACGCCGCCCGTGTCTCATCCGAGAGCCGAAGATGGAGCTGATTCGCTCTGTAGCCAGCATATGTCGCGGGATGCCGGTGCGCTGACGGCTGCCCTCTAAGGTCGGCATCGATTACGAAGAAGAGCTTGTCTCGCAGTCTCACCGTTGGTTTCGTGCTGAGCGTGGCTGTGAGCAGATTGGCGTCTCGCGAGACCGCCACGGGCTCCCTCGGCGTCAAGCAAATGCCCGTTCCCTTGCGAAGGATGGTGGCGATGTCGGCCCTGACGCCGTTCAGCGCCAATGCGCGCAGCTCTCCCCATGTAGGCAGCCCTTGCCCCGTCTGCGACCTTCCCGCCATGCAGCGAAGCTATCGGCGTCGCGTCGAAGCCGCTTGAACGTTCGTCGTCGGTTGCGGCGTTCGCTCTGGCGGTCAGGTACTGGTGGAGTCTCTGATCTCCAAGACGTCACCGAGCCGCGTGAGTTCACGCCGGATCTCCCGCAGCTCGGACAGGATCTCCTCCTCCAAGCCGCGTCTCCCGGGATCACGGCCTGCCAGCCGAAGCAGCTCGATCCGATCGGTCGCGAGGACCTCAGCGATGCGCTCGATCACCTCGTCCGACGGCGGGCCGTAGTCGCCCGTCTCGATGCGCGAGAGGTGCCCCGCGCTGATCGGGATCTGCTCCGCCAGCTCGCGCTGAGTGATTCTGCGCTCTCGACGGAGCGATCGCACGCGCTCGCCGAAGGCGCGGGCGCGCTCGACCTGGGAAGGCGGGCGGCGAGCTGGCATCGGCGTCTTCTACGTCCGGGACGGTTCCTATCCTTGATGCATTGCGCAAGACACGGCATACTGTGGCATAAGCAATCAATCAATCAGCCCGCTCGGCTACGCGAACAGTGGAGCGGCGCCCCGAACCAGGGAGGGTGATCTTCATGGGACCGACCGGACGCGACCTCGCCCATCCGACTCGGTAAGCCGAGTCGACGCGATGGTCCCGTCGAACGCCACGGGCGAAGCGGCCCGGTCTTGCTGCAGCGGGCACGTGCCCGCCAACCGTACAAAGAGGGTGCCCCCGCGACGCGCGAACGTCCGGGGGCGTGGCACCGAAGGAGTGATCTCCGATGCATGCACACCGTATCGAGTGCAGGACGACAGACGCTGATGTGATCGCCATCCGGCGATCCGGCGCGCCGCGCGCTCGCAAGCAGTCCGCTGAACACCTTGCGCTCGGTCTCACCGTCCGCGGGCTCCGCGGCCAGCAGGGCCTCTCCCAGGAGGAGCTCGGCCACCGTGCCGATCTCCACCGCAACTACGTCGGCGCGATCGAGCGCGGCGAGATCAACCCGACGTTCCGCGTCCTGCTCAAGCTGGAGCGCGGCCTCGACGTTCCACTCGTCGAGATGATGGAGCTGCACGACCGCCTCCGATCGAGACGAGGCGAGCGGTGACCACCGCACACCGTGCATCTAGTCTGCGCTGCCTTTGCGGTTACCGCGAGCCGTGTGCGGCTCGCGGTCGACTCTCTGTGAGGTCGAGCCGACGCGCGGCCGGCCGCTTGGAGGCTCGGCGCTGGTGGCCTATCCTCTGGTCGATGTCCGAGCCGCGCGAGTTCGAGTATGTGCTGGAGCGCCAGTCCGATGGCGGCTTCCTGATCTACGTGCCCGAGCTGCCCGGCTTGGCGACCGAGGGGGACACCCGGGAGGAGGCGATCGCGATGCTGCGCGACGCGCTCCCCGCCTACCTCGAGAGCATGCGCGCACACGACCTGCCCCTTCCGCAGGTCGAGCGCGGCATAGTCGCCGCCGCGTGAGCCCACGACTCCCGGCCGTCCGGCCGCGGCAGCTCATCCGCGTGCTCGAACGCAAGGGCTGGCGGCTGGACCGCACCTCCGGCAGCCACCAGGTCTTCGTCCACGACGTCGTCCGCCACGTCGTCGTCGTCCCGATGCACAACAAGGACCTCGGCCGCGGCCTGCTCGCGCGCATCCTCCAGGACGCCGAGATCCCCCGCGACGAGTTCCTGAAGCTGCTGTAGCTCGCCAGCGCCGGCCGAACGCCGCGCCCTTGCCGAGCTGACCCGCCGCAGAAACGGGGGGGGTATGGAGCGGCCGCTGCAACGTCTCCCTGTTCCGAACGCTCTCGCCAAGTCGGGGGGGCATCGCGCGGCGGCTGGGCCTGACTACGGAATAGAGGCCCGAAAACGGAACGGACAGGGATGTCGAAGCGCAGCAGTGACGAAGTCGTCGGGATAGCGATCGCCGTCGTCGTGGGCGGATTGATCGTCTACGCGGCGATCGCGATCGTCGTCGTGGAGTGGGCGACGCTCCTGTGGACGACCGTGCGGCTTCGTCCGGCGCTGCTTCCCGCCGGTGAGGTCAGCCACGTCGCGATCCACGCGCTGCTGTGGCACGACGCCGATCCGCCGCACTCGTGGGACGGCGTCGCGCCGCCGCTCTCGGTCGGCGTCTTCCTGACCCTGCTGCTCGTCGCCGTCGTCGCCTTCCTGCTCGCGTCGGTGTGGATGCGCTTCGAGATCTGGAGCGGCCGCGGCCGCGCGGGCCTGCACGAGAGCGACCCGCGCCGGAAGGTCAAGCCGCGCGCGTTCGCGAAGCCGCGCGACTGGTCGCACCTGCAGCCGTCGGCGAGCGAGGCGCGCAACAGCTCCTTCGTGCGCTTGGCGAGCGGCGCGGTGCGTCCGCTGGCCGGCGAGAGACGCCGCCCGGCGCCGCGCGGCGGAGACGGCTGGAACATGGGGCTCCTGCGCGGGCGCGAGGTGCGGTCGGCGCCCGAGCAGAACCTGCTGGTCGTCGCGCCGACGCGGTCGGGCAAGTCGACGCGCGTTGTCATCACGGAGGCGTACGAGCACGGCGGCCCGCTCGTCGTCACGTCGAACAAGCTCGACGTCCTGCGCCACACGATCCACGCGCGGCGGCGTCGCGGCCCGGTGTGGGTCTACGCGCCGATGAGCCCGCTCGGCCACAGCGTCACGTGCGCGGGCTGGTCGCCGCTGCGCTCGTGCCGGGACTGGCCAGGCGCGCTGCGGATGGGCCAGTGGCTCCACGACGCCGACCCGAGCGCCGGCGCGGCGGCGAAGGGCGACGGCGCCGCGCACTTCTACGACCGCAACGCGGTCGAGCGCGCGCTGCCGCCGGTGCTGCACGCGGCCGCGCTCAGCGGTCGAGCGATGGCGGAGGTCTACGACTGGCTGCTGGTCGGTGCCGATGCGCTCGACGAGCCGCGCGAGATCCTGCAGTCGCACGACGCCGACCGTGCCCTCGTGGCATTGCGGGCGCTGCAGCAGATGGACCCGAAGGCGCAGGGGTTCGTGCTGATGAGCGCCGCGCAGCTGCTCGGCGCCTACCGGCACCCGCAGGTGCAGGCAGCCGACCGCGACGAGTTCGACCCGGCCGAGCTGCTCGCGCGCAATGGCACGCTGTACCTGATCGCGCCGGAGAGCGATCAGGCGGCGCTCGCGCCGATCTTCGGCGGGCTGCTCGGCGCGCTTCTGCGCGAGTGTGAGGAGCGTGCGGCGACGGTCGCGGATCCGCGGCGGCTGCCGTTGCTGAAGCTGCTGATCGACGAGGCTGCGCACCTCGCCCCGCTCGGCAGATTGCCGGCGTACATGTCGGTGTCGGCAGGGTGGAACGCGCGCTGGGCCGTGATCTATCAGTCGTACGCCCAGCTGCGCTCGCGCTACGGCGTCGACGCCGACACGATCATCGCGAACGCGCTCTGCAAGCTCCATCTCGGGCCGATCCACGACAAGGCGACGCGTGAGGAGCTGGTCGCCTTCCTCGGCAACGAGTACGTCGAGGTCGAGTCCGAGACGACGGACCGGTGGAGCGGCGGCTCGACACGGACGACGCACGAACAGGCGCGGCCGAAGCTCGCGCCGGAGCAGCTCGCTCAGCTCGGCGACGGCGAGGCGATCGCGATCCACGGCCGCGACCTGCCGGCGATCGTCAAGCTGCCGTACTGGTGGGAGTGGCTTGGCTGCGCCTCCCCGAACGAGGCGAACGCGCTCACCCGGCGAGGTACGGCGCGATGATGACCGCCGCGAGCATCGGTGCCACCTCCGCGCGCGGCTATGCGGACTACCTGGAGAGCCGCACGGTCGCGCCCGAGCAGGGCGACTACTACCTCGGCCGCGACGGCGCGCCTGCGGAGGCGCCGGGACGCTGGCTGACCGATCCCGCAGCGCTGGCGCGCGTCGGGGTCGCGCCCGGGACGGTCGAGCCCGACCATCTGCGCGCGCTGATGGAGGGCCGCCGACCGGGCGCCGGCGACCCGGCGTGGCTGCGCGCCGCCGGGCCGGACGGCACGCGCGCCGGCGGCATCGACGTCACGTTCAGCGCGCCGAAGAGCGTGAGCATCGCGTGGGCGCTCGGCGATCAGCGAGCGGCGCTTGAGGCCGCGCACCACGCGGCGGTCGAGGCGGCCGTCGGCTATCTGCGTGAGACGGTCGAGCTGACGGTCCGCTACGACGCGGCGGTGGGCTCGGCGGTCCCCGCGCGGGCCGCGGACGTGCATGCGGCGGCGTTCACGCACACGACCGCGCGCGGTGTCGGCGCGGAGGCGCCCGACCCGCAGCTGCACAGCCACGTCGTTCTGACGAGCGTCGAGCGCGAGGACGGCTCGGTGGCTGCGGTGCGCTCGCGGCCGGTGCTGCGCGCGGCGCGCGAGGTCGGCGCCTACTACCGTGCACATCTCGCCGGCGAGCTGCGCGCGCTCGGCTACGCGATCGAGCCGGCGGGCGAGGACGGCCGCTACTTCCGCATCAGCGGGATCTCGGAGCAGATGGAGCGCGCCTTCTCGGCTCGCACCGAGGAGGTCCAGCGCGCGGCGCGCGAGTTCCGCACGAGGCATGGGCGCGAGCCGGAGCGGGGCGAGCTGCGCGACCTCGCGGTGCGCACGCGCGAACGGAAGGCGCTGCCGCGCGATCGCGGCGAGCTGGACCGCGTGTGGGAACGGCGCGGGCTGGAGGCCGGCGTCAACCGCGAGGTGGTCGACGCGCTACGCGCCGCCGCGAGCAGGGTGCGACGGTCGACCGCGCGGTCGTCGTGACCGGCGGCTGGCAGACAAGCCGCGAGAGCGCTTACGTCGAGGCCAGCCGCGCCCGCGACGGCGTCGACTGGTTCGTGGCCCGCGACGAGCTCGAGGCCGACTGCGACGCCGACCGGATCGATGAGCTTGCCGCACGCATGCGCGCGAGCCGCGCGCAGGTGCCGTCGCTCGCGCAGCCGCTCGCCGACTTCACCCGCGCTCCGGGAGATCCGGACCGCGCGTTCCACGTCGAGCATCTGCAGCCCCCGGCTCCGGCGCTGCCCGCGCCCGAGCCGGCGCTGGAGATCGCGCCATGACCGCCCGGCGAACTCCCCGCATCGCGATCGTCCTCGCACCCAGCGAGCGCGATGCGCTCCGACAGCTCGCGGCCGAAGACGACGAGCCGGTCTCAACGACGGCGGCCCGACTCGTGCGGTCGGCACTCGCCGAGCGCGGAGCGAAGCTCGAGGCCGCGCGCCGCAACCGGACGCGAAACCGCGCCGAGCGGGGAGCCCAGTCGGCATGGCTGCCACCAGCGGCCCGAGCCGCCGCGATCGTCGCGCTCCGGAACCGCTACCCCGACGAGCTGCGCCATCTCCCACCGGATCCGCTGCACGACCCGATCATCGCCGAGCCCCTCGCCGCGCTGACCGTCTGGCGCGACCAGCTCGACGACGGCGCCCACGCCGACCCGCGCATGGAGATCGCCTTCGCCCACGAGCTCCGCAGCTTCGCTGCATGGCTCCAGACCCAAGCCCGCCGCCACCGCTGACCGCATGGAGACGCACCCGCTCGAACCCGTCCCGCCATCGAAGCCGCCATCCCAGCGGCGCCGCCACCTCACGCGCGAAGACGTGATGACCGCAGCCGAGGTCGCCGCCCTTCTCGCCTTGCCGAAGTCGACGGTCTACGAGCTGGCTCGCCGAGGAGACTTGCCGTGCGCGCGACTTGGACGGACCATCCGCTTCATCCGAGACGATGTGGGAGAATCGCCTGCGCGCAAGTTGAGACCATGTCCGCCTCGAGCAGCCCATGTCTGCGATTCCATATCCCACACCGTCGCTTAGAGGCCGCGTTGTCACACTTCGGCCTTGGGCCGCGGGGGACTTGCCCGCGGTGACCCATGCGGGTCAGGATCCTCTGATAGCTCGGTACGTGGCAGCTCTTCAGGCCCCATCAGCAACAGCGCAGGAAGCATGGCTCGCTCAGAAAGAGTCCATGCGGAAAGCCGGCACAGGGCTCGAACTCGCAATAGTGCGCCCGCATGGCCCATCTCTTGCCTGCGGTTCGGTGGGGCTTCTACGAGTCGTGCAGCGCCATAAGCGGGCAATGATGGGTTTTTGGATGGCACCGGAATATCGTGGAAAAGGCATGGCCAGTGAAGCCGTACGGCTGCTCGCTGAGTGGGCCTTTGCGACGCTCGCGCTTGAACGCATTGAGATATTTACGGAGCCTCAGAACCTGGCATCTCAGCACGTCGCAGAGCAGGCTGGTTTCGTACGCGAGGGACTGCTCAGGTCGCGATGGCTGAGTCAAGAGGGCCGACGCGATTCCGTGGTCTACGGCCTGCTCCCCAGCGATCTCCGCTAGTCAGAGGAACCCTGTCCGACGCCAACAGTTCCAAGGCCCAGCTCAGCAAGGCTCGGGAGTCGTTGATCAACGAGGAAGGTGTTCCATCCGAGCCTCTCAGCTGGTGCGATGTCATCGCCCACTTCATCGCCAATCATCCACCGGTCTGCGAACGAACCTTCACCAATCGCGACAAAGGCATCCGGCTGAGGTTTGCGCGCTCCTCCATCACTCGAGAACGCAGCTCGCTCGATGAAGCGCTCCAGGCCGAGATCCCCGAGTACACGTCGCATCAGCGATCCGGGGAGAATGCATGTCGACAACACTCGGACCGCGTGTCCCATATGGCTGATCCCATCCAGCAGCTCCCTGGCGCCAGGCACGCAGCGATATCCTGCTGCGCTGGTGCCGAGGACATCCCAGAGGGCTTTCTCCACCGTTGCGTTGTCCACCTCACCTCCGGCTGCGGCGACACGCTCATGAATGACAGAGATGGTGGCGAGCTGCGGCTGGCCCACGTCGAGGAACGACACCGCGAGTCTCTCGTATATCTCTGAGGTGACCCGAGACGCGGTCTCCAGATCTATAGCGACGTGTCTTCGGATCGCTCTGACGAACTGATCCGGGCCAGGAAATACCGCATCGCTTACCGCAAGCGTGCCGAAGCAGTCGAATACAAAAAGCGTTCTCCCCGAAACGCCGCCCATCGCTTCCCCCTCCATGTGGCAATCCAGCGACTATACCGCGCTAAGGTGCCCTGGTGTCTGGCCAGGAGATAGCCCGCTTCGAGGTCGTAGCGACAGGTTCCCGCGTCGCCAACAGGTCGTCAGTCCTGCCCATGCTGACCGAGGTGCTGGACGACGCGCAAGTGCCAAAGCTGGCCACCGGCGGACACACCACCTGGGTGGAACTTCCAACGCCACTCGCGGCCAATGGGCCTGTGACCACTTGCCGGGCCCTCAAAATCAAAGGCATCGGATCACAGGCCTTGATGTCGTCCCCGGCGACCTACGTCGCGCGGCCGGGCTACCCACCCCACGGTCATCTCGGCTTTTCCGCCAATGGTCATTTCCGCCTTGCCACGAGCACGGCTGCGCCTCTGGGCGGCTTGACTCTGGCCGCTGCTCGCACGGAGTTCGAGCTGCCCGAGCGACTTCTCAGCCGCTCCGTGCCGGCACTCGTCCCGATTGCGCTGCTGAGCCTGCCCGGGCAGCATTTCGGCGGACAGCCGCTTGGGATCGTCGTCAGCGGTTCTCCGAACAAGGCGCCGCATCGGCCTAACGCCATTCTCGAGACGACATCCGCTTCAGCCCAGCCCACCGCAGGCTTCGTCTCTCGTCTGGCCAGTGATCTCGGCGTGGCTCTCCACGGCGCATGGGGCCGCGAGCGCTTGATGTTGATTGCAGAGGTCTACGCGCGTTTCGGTCGCGCTCTGCGTCGCTTTTCTACGGCTGGGTGCCACCGCTATTCGGGAGCTAGTGACAATCTGCTCTACAGCTTCGATCATCGCGAGGTGCTCTTGGTCGACCTCGACAGTTCTGGGGTTCTTAAGCGCCTTCCGCATCTCTCGGCTTCACTGGAGATTGTCCGCGACGTGATGAGCGGTATGTTTAATCTCGCATGCGAGCTGATCCGGCCGGATCAGATTCACCTCAGTACCCGTTCAGACATGCTCGCCGTCGATCCCTATCACCGCTTTCTCGCTGGCTACTTTCCAGAAATTAGAGTTCTACCTGAGCTGACCTCGCCGTTTCAAGCACACGTCGCTGAAATCTGGGAGCGTATCCATGGCCGGAGCCCCGATATTCTTGAGGATCCCGTCGCTGGGTATGACCTCTATCGCTCACTGCGCTTCAACACTCGCCTCATATACATGGCGCTGTTCCGCCTTGCGTATCAGTTGTACTCCGCTAGCTCGGTCGTCGAAGCGTTTCCACTGCCGTTCGATCTCCAAGCCCTCGACACGCGGATCGCTGCGTTCGCCGGCGTCGATGTCCTCGGGCTAGCACGCCGCCTCTCTTCGATATCAGCACCGCTGTAGGGGAACCACCAATTCCACCGCCCGAGGAGCACAACGCTCGCCGGGATCAAGACGCACCGCACGACGGTGACGTCGATAAGGATGGCGATGGCGACGCCAAGACCCAGCTGCCGGAATGCCGGGAGCACCGAAGTAGCGAAGCCGATGAAGACCGTTGCCAGAGTAATCCCAGCGAGCGTGATCGACCGAGCACTCCGCACCAATCCCAGCTGGACCGCCTCTTGGTTTGAGCGCCCGCTCAAGACCGCCTCACGAATGCGACTCAGCAAGAACACCTCATAGTCGATAGAGAGCCCAAAGACAATTGCGAACAGGAGGAGGGGTACGAAGAACTCCAGGCTTGCGCCTCCATTCGGGTCAGGGAACAACCGCGCCACGATTCCGATCGTGGCCGCAACGGAGAGCAGGGTTCCGATCACTGCTTTGATGGGGATCAGAATCGATCGAAGGCCTACCGCGAGAACAAGCGCCCCAAGCGTGATTGTAATCACGACCACCAAGCGTGTTCGGTCCTGAATGCGGTTAAGAAAGTCCAGGCTGGCGGCCGGAGCGCCGCCCACGTATGCTCGCCCGGGCGTTTCGGCGAAGAGTCTCCGCAACCGGACTACTGCACGACGGGCAGCAGCGCTGTCCGGACGTGTGCCGAGTATCACCTGAAGCGCAAACCACCCCGCTCTTCCATCGGTTTCACCCCACGTTTGAGCCACAGCCGGGTCGTCCCAAAGTCTTCTCGGGATCTGGCCTTGCGTCACCACGTCGATCGGGCCAGACGAGCCGGGATGGAAAAGGTGGGCCATCCGATCGGCCTGTTGCCGGACCGGATCGCTCACCGGCAACGCGTCGACCGTATGCAGGGCCAGGTGGAAAGACCTGATCGGCGCAGCAGCGATAAGAAGCAGTGCGATTGAGGTAAGCACGCATGCCCCCGGATGCCGGACCACAATGCCCGCTACGTTGCGCCAGACGGTTCCGCGAGCTGCCGCCTGGGCGATTCGATCAACACGCAGTCTGTTGATACGGGGTCCCAGCAGATAGATGACTGCCGGAAGAAGGGTCAGCGCTGCAAGGGCGGCGACGACCGTCGCGAGGGTAGCGCCCACCGCCATCGATGAGAACAACTCGACTCCCACCGCGAACAACGCGAGCAACGACGTTGCGATCGTCAACGCGGAGAGGGCCACCGCCCGCCCTGTCGAAACCATTGTTTGAGTGAGCGCATCGCGCACTGAACGCCCCTCCAACTCCTCTCGAAACCGCGTGACCATGAAGAGCGAGAAGTCGACGCTGAGCCCAAGCGCCAGCACGGAAGCCGTGTTGGTGACGAAGACACTAAGGCCAGCGTGTCGTCCCAGCAGGTACAAGCACGCAAATGTTGTGACAAGACCAACAGCAGCGAGTATCAAAGGCAGTACCGCTGCCAGGACGGAGACGAAAGCCACCAGCAACACGACAAGCATAAAGGGAAAGGCGATCCGCTCAGCCCGGGCCAAGTCGTCCCGCGCAATGGCTGAGTATCGCTCTGACAACACGATTCCACCAAAGAGTCCTGTGCGGGTTCTTGCGTCTGCCGCAGCTGCGAGAGCAGCGCGATAGGCGGGCACTCGTCGCTCCGTTGCCGCAGGTTCAGCGTCGATGTGAAATGAAACCACCACCGTTCCGTTCGCATGCGACGCGACTCTTTGGACATCGAGCAAACCATCTACGTGGCGCAGAGCGTTGCGGACAAACTCGACTGCCACTTCTTCTCTCCATCCGTGTCTCGCAACCACGGCGAAGACCTCGGTTCCCCGGTGTCCAGGAATCTCGTTGGCCATGACGTTCGCGGCTCGTTCCGACTGCGAACCGGGCACGAAGTACCCACGATTGGAGAGTTGACCGAACAGGCCTGTAGCAATGACTACGCCAGCCAGGCCGGCAACCGCCCAGCATGCTACGACCACTCGTGGTCTCGCAATGATAATCGCGGCCAGTCGCCCGAGAAGGGTCGGTCCGGGCGGCTCCGGCTGTCTACGGACCTTACGTCGTCGCAATTTCTGTCAGGTCCCCCACACATCTGGCCTGCTCGGCCGAGCGTGGATCCAGTGGAGCTCCGAGCAACTGCTCCAAATGAACGAATACCTCTACGAGGTCGAGGCTGTCGAATCCAAGCTGCTCGAAGCTCGTATCCGCATCTACGACGATGTCCGTTGCGCCTCGGCGATCGAGGACCCGTCCGACGGCCTGGCCGACCATCTCCAATGTGGGCGCAGGCGGATTCACACGGACACCCGCTCGATCGGAGACAACTCAGCTCGGCTGACGAGCGTCCGGCAGCGATAGCGCTGCACCTTCCCACTTGGCGACTTGGGGAGGCTCCCGCGGTCGAGGAAGATGCACTCGGAAAGCCGGATACCGGCGCTTGCCGCCGCCAGCCGCCGGATTGCGTGAGCGGTCGGTCGACGTGGACCAGTAGAGTCGCTGACCTCGACAAGCGCCACGAAGAGATTCTTGTCGCCTGAGATGACATCAACCAAGGCCAGCCCCCGCACGGCGACCTCAGGTGCACCGAGCACGGCGGCCTCGACCGCCGCAAGATCAACGTTCCGTCCCCCAATTGACACCATGTCATCGAGACGCCCGACGACATAGAGGTGTCCGTCATGCACGAACCCAACGTCGCCAGTACGCAACTCACCGCTGGCAAACCGCGTTGCAGTCAGCTCTGGCTGGGCCACATATCCGCCGCTAAGACTCGGCGACCTGACGGCGATCTCGCCAACACCCCCGCTAGCGCTGTCGATCCGGACCGTCACGCCGGCAAGCGGAACGCCTGAGGAGACCAGGCGACTTGCGCCCTCCGCGTCGGCTTCAACCTCGTGTACCTCGCCGTCGAGCAGCCGACCCGAATCAACAGTGAGAGTCTGCGGACCGCCGTCGGAGCTAAACGTGACGGCGAGCGTAGCCTCGGCCAATCCGTAGGCAGGACAAAAGGCCGCCATGTCCACGCCGTAGGGAGCGAAACCCTCAGCAGCGGACGAGATGATCGGCCACTCGAGGCGGTCCGAGCCGACGATCCAACGGCGTATCGGAATGGCCCCGGCGGGAGCCCTGCTCTCAAGACCCCGCAACGCCATGCTGAGCGCGAAGGTCGGGCCGACAGTCAACGTCGCACCGAATTGCACACAGTCCTCGAGCCATGTGCGGGGCGAGGCGAGGAAGCGTTGTGGCGTACTCAGTGCAGCATCGATGCGGTTCCAGAACGCGAGCAGGATGCCGCCAAACAGCCCCATGTCATGCGACATGGGCAGCCACATCACTCCACGGTCGCGCTGCGGGTCGATATCCGCTGCGCGGGACAACATCTCCAGCTGCGCCGCCATAGCGCCCGGGCTGAGCATGCACCCCTTTGGCTCGGCCGTCGTGCCAGACGAGAACTGGATCAGTGCGACGTCGTCATCGCCTGGAGGCGAGAGAGACCCGCTGCCGCCGCCGATGTCGTCCGCGCCGATCACCCGCACGCCGGGAAACACGTCGTCCGGCAGCATCGCAGCAAATTGCTGCTCGATCACCATCAGTCTTGCGTCGACTATCGCCATCAATTCGCGCAGCTGTGTGGCGTAGTCCATGATCGGCATCCCGCGCGCCGGAGTCGGGAGCGAGACGACCACACCACCAGCAAGCCAGATCCCGATCATCGCCGTGCCGACGTCGAACTGGTTGGTGAGGACGCAGGCCACCGGCTCCCCAGCTCCCACGCCAAGCTTCTTCAGGCCGGCAGCCTTTGATGTCGCAGCTACGATGACCTCGGCCCAACTGGTTCTGCGATAGCCGCCGTCTTCCCAAACGTGCAGGCTGCTGTCTGAGCCGCCCGGCCTAAGCAACACCTCCCAGAGGGAACCGCGGCCACTCACATCCGCAACGCGCACCCGCGCGCCTCCACTCGCTTGACCCGCCGCGTCACCGTGAGCAGATCGCCCGTTCGACCGCAGGAGCAGCGCACCGCGTGTTCGACGCTCCCGAGGTCGTCGCTGAGCACGAACCCCGGGTAGCTCGCCGCAGTCGCGTCGAGGTAGGCCAGGATCCCCTCCTCGCCGGTGGGCAGGACCGCGAGTGTCCGGGGGTCCCGAGCGCGCGCGTGCAACCATGGAGGCAAGTGCTTGCGGTGCGACTCGCACTCGAGCACGACGCTGTTGAGCTCGACCATGCTGAAGGCGTCGCGGATGTCGCCCTCCGAGATCCGCAGCGACGATGCGATCTCCGCCTGGAATGCGGCGCGCGCGATCGTCTCGCCGCCGCGCACCTTCCAGCCGCCGATCGACACGACCATCACATCCCGCCGCCGATGATCGCCGGCCATCGCGCAGGAGGCGGCGCGGGCGAACTCCAGCAGCAGCTGTGGTGGTCCGACTACCACGGCGCGGTCGGAGGTCGCGAGCAGGTCCGCGCACGCTCGCTCGATGTCCAGGACGCCATCGCGCACGTAAGAGCGCGACGGATGGAGCACCGCCGCCCCAGCCATCACGTAGGAGATCCAGAGCGCTCTCGCCTCGCGCGCGGAGGGACCGAGGTTGAGGATCAGCGCGTTTGCGTTCTCGCCGCGCAGCAGCTCACGCACGACGGCTGCGAGGCCGGCGTAGAAGCGCGTCAGAGTTGCGTCGTCGCGCGGCACGACGCTGACGCCGCCCATCGTCCCGCTGCTCGTCGTCAGAAGCACGTCTTCGCCCTCGGCTGGCTCGCCCACGCCGTGTTTGAAGATGCGGCTGGGCAGCAGCGGGATGTCGGTGAGCGTCCGCTCGGCCGCCAACCGCTCCGCGTCGAAGCCCTCGCGCTCGCAGTAGCGGGCGTACGTTGCGTGCCGAGCGACCACCCGCGCGAACGCGTCCAGCAGGAGCGCAAAGCGCAGATCCTCCAGCTCGGCCGTTTCCAGCCAGAAGAGGTCGTCGCGCGCGAGCACGCCGTCCAGCTTCGAATCGGAGCGAGCGGCCTCAATCATGGAAGAAGAGGTCACGCTCCGCCCCTTCCGCGTAGGGCTCGTCGAGATACTTGTAGTAGTGGTCAATCGGCCGCTCAACGCTTACGAACCGCACAAGCGAGTTGAGCGCGCGCAGCCCGTCATGGCTGAAGCCCTTGCGGGGATGACGCGAGAGTCCGAGCTCCACGATCCGCGCAATCCCCCGCCGCGCCCACGCATCTCGATGCGGCAGTGCGATGTGCCACGGGAAGACGCCGACCGTCTGGACAGTCTCGTCGAGATGCTCGGCGACCTCGTCGAGCGAACCGACAGAGTGGATGTAGAGCGTGCGACCCAGTGGGTGCTCGCGCACATCATTCGGGTCGGGCGCCTCGATGATCGTCCAGTCGCGGCCGCACGTCAGTGGCCAGCCGCGGTAAGCGGCCTCGAGGCGGGCGAAGCTCACATGGGCATGAGCGTCGGGCTCGGCCGTCACCTTCGGCGCACATTGCGCCGCGATGTCGAGGAAGCGGCGGAGCGGGTCGCGCAGGCGCTCGTAGTCGCCCTTCAGGAACAGCCGCTGCGGACTCACGCAAGCTTCCTGCTCATAGAAGCTGACCTCAGTAGCCAACCGCATCGCGACGACCTCCGGGTCGGCCGCGTCGAGATCGATGACGGCCAAACTCCGCTTGGGACCGAACTCGAGCACGGGTGCACCGGGTCGCGCGTTGGCACGCATCGCTGCAATGCCCTCATCACCTCCCCACAGGCAGACAGCGTCGCCGAGGCACGTGGCACGCTCACCAACCGGGTCTGAGTGCTCCCAGTACCCGATCGAGAGACCGCGGACGAGCGGATGCTCCGAGTCGACCTGTGCACACACCTGGGCGAAGAACATCGGCGAGAGAGGGTCGCGCGCCGCGACCTTCGCGAGGTTCATGTTGCGGGTGATAAGTCCACGCGCGATCGATGCAATCCCGGCCACAGGCGTGTTGCCGACGAGGCCATGTACGACGATTCCGCGCGGATAGGCGCGGACCGTGGAGGCTTGGACGCGACGCCACTCGTCCATCGCCCACTCGTCGCCGAGCTCAACGGCGAAGAGGTCGTACACGTAGGCGCGATGGGACAATGCATGGCCGATCGCGCGGTAGTCCTGCGCGAGCATCTCGACTGGCAACTCAGTTGTGCGAGAGACGTGCTCCAGCACGCCCGTACGAGCCGTCTCAAGCGAGCCGAGCCACGCGCGTCCGACGGCTGCAAGGAAGAGCGTCGTGTCCTGGATGTCGAGGTCCATCAGCGCACTCAGCGTCTGCTCCCGGGCTGACGCGATCGCGACGAGGTCACCGTCGGTGAAGCGTGCGAGACGCAAGGTCAGCCCGTCGGCCGTTCGGATGATGATCGCGTCCTCATCCGGTGCGACGATGCGGCCGAGCACGACCTTCGGGACGTTCACCAGCTCGGTGCTCGGCGTCGTGGCGAGGCGGCCGGCCATCACCGCGCTCCGCTCCCGAATGCCAGCTCGCGTGCCGCGACGATCTCCGCGAACGGCGGCCGATGTGTCTCCCCGGACAGTCCAAGGACATCACGTACCTCATGCACGGCGGCACTGAAGTAGCGCGCTCCAACGAACGGGTTACGTTGGAACTCGTGCGTCGCCTGCGAAACGACCGTCAGCCGCGCATTGACCAGACGCGTCGCGACGGCACGAATGTCCTCGAGGTCGACCCACTCGTCGGCGTCGCTGGCGATGATCCGCACCGGGCACGAGATCGCGGCTGCGTTGGCGAGGATCTCCTCTTCCCCAAACCCGTTGCCCAGGCCGTCCGCGACGAACGCGCCGCGGATGGTGAACCCCGTGATGTCGATCGACTCCGGCACGGCCTGCCCCGTCTCGTGCCGCGCTTTCCAGTCCGTGCCGGTCACGCGCTCCAAGGTGCGGAAAGGCGCAACCACCGGAACGAGCAGCACCGCGCCCGTGACGTCATGCGTCGCCAGCGCCCGGAAGGTCGGAAGCGCCCCCATGCTGATCGCGAACAGCACAGGCCTGAGGTGGGACCAGCGGTCGAGCACGGCACACAGGTCGCGGCAGTGCTCGGTGATGGTGTAGTCGGCAATGTCGCCGTCGGATCGGCCTGGGTGGTTGGTCGGGTCGTATTGCAGGACGGCCAGCCCGTTGCTGAGAAAGAAGTACGTCGGGAAGAAGAGCTCGTCCATCGTGCGGGCGAGCGGCGACGAGAAGAGCACGGTGCCTCGAGCGACATCGCACGGCGCGACCAGGCGGCCACGAACGGTGCGTCCGTCGCGCTGCAGCGAGAAGTCCTCCGTCGAGAAGCCCAGCACCCTGCCTCCTATGCGTAGAACCGCTTCGGCTCGTCGAACCGCATCCGCCACAGCGCGACCATCGTGAGCACGACGGCGAACGCCGTGAGAACCGCGACGTTCACGCCGATCGGCTCGCCGGTCACGATCACGCGGTGGAACCCGTCGAGCGCCCAGTAGGGCGGCAGGGCGTGGGCGACCGCCTGCACGGGCGTCGGAAACCGGTCGAGCGGGGCGAGCGCCCCACTGATCCCCGCCAGCAGCACGCCGGCGATCGTGCCGAGCGCGTTCACCTGATTGATGGTGCGGCAGAAGGCGGTCAGGCAGAGCCCGAGCGAAACCTCCACCGCGACCAGCGCGAGCACGAGCAGCATCGCCCAGCCCAAGCTCCCGCGCCAAGACATCCCGAGCACGAAGCGACCCGCGAGCAGGAGGGACGTCTGCTGGACGAGGAACAGCGCCGCGAGCGGCAGCACCTTCGCGACGATCAGCTCGCGATGATGCAACGGGCTCGCGCGGAAGCGGTCCCAAGTCCCCCAGCCGTGATCGCGGAAGAACGCGAGGCCGATCGCCGTTACACCGACGAGGCCGAACAGCAGGCTCAGCCCGGGGATCGCGCGAGAGGCACCGCCGACGAAGCCGTCACTCAGCAGCAGTGCGGCACACACGGGCAACACGAGCAGCATCACGATCGGCGTCGGATCGACCCCCATCAGGCGCAGCTCATTGCCTGCGACGAGCGTGATCCGCCTCATTTGCCGAGCACCCCGCCAGCGTCGATCGACGCGTCTGTCAACCGGCCGAATACGGCCTCGAGTGAGGGCCGCACGACGCGCACCGCGTCGACCGACCCGTTGCCGCCGACCGCAGTGAGCGCGGTCATCACGTCGCTGCCCGGGTGCACGACGGTCTCGCCATCAATCGAAATCTCTACGCGTGGCGCACCGTAGCGCTCGATCAACTCGCTCACGGCACCCGCCGCCACGACGCGGCCACGGTGAACCAGGGTCACGGTCGAGCAGTGCGCCTCGACCTCGGACAGATGATGCGTCGCGAGCAACACCGAGGCGCCTTCGTCGGTGATGGTGTGCAGCCACGCCAGCAGCGCATTCCTCGCATCGGCATCGAGGCCCGCCGTCGGCTCGTCGAGCAGGACAACGCGCGGATGGTGGACGAGTGCGCTCGCCACATGTACCAAGCGCTGCTGCCCGACCGACAGCGTGACGACCGGTCGTTTGAGCAACCGCTCCAGCCGCAGCGCACTGACGAGCCGGTCGAAGGCCGTCTGCTGCACCGGTCCGCCACCGCCGGCGACGCGGGCGAAAAAACGCAAGTTCGCCTCAACCGACAGCCCGCCGTAGAGCGCGACACGCTGGCTTGCGATGCCAATCTCTCGCCGGGCTGCGACTCCGTGCCGAGCCGCGTCAACGCCACAGATCCGAATCGTGCCGCGATCGGGACGGGTCAGGCCGCCGACGCACGACATCGTCGTTGTCTTGCCGGCTCCGTTCGCCCCGACCAAGCCTCCGAACTCCCCCGGGGCGAGCGACAACGTCACGTCGTCCACGGCTCTTACGGTGCCGTACGTCTTCGCCAGCCCTCGCACGTCGAGATTCCCCCCAGCTTCCCCGTGCATCCCCCAAATCCCCAGTCAGCGTCCGTCCCCGCCTGTCAGCCAGTCGCAGGCGAGCGTATCCTCTGCTCCGTCGTCCTGCAATTGATGCTGCCTGCCCACACATCGCGCAGCGCCGTCAGCGACGGCAGCCTGAACGGCTCGTCGCTTCCCATCATGTTCAGGACAGCAGCGGTTGCTCGGGCAAGGAATTGCAGAGACACGACTGCGCTTCCTTCGATGTCGGCGACGGTGACCACTCGCCCGTTTGGGAGGACCTCGGCGAGCCGTCGGATATCGGCGGGATCGACCCAGCCGCCCTGCTCATCCGCGATGACGTCCACTTGCGTCAGCACGGAGGCACAAGCGATGAGCAGCTCCTCGTCAGCATAGTCCCGGCGCTCCGGGTCGCGCAGCAACGCAGCTCCAACCTCGTTCTCGACCGCTGCGGAAGCGTGCGCGCCACTGTCGCGCATCGCGGCGCGCCAATCCCGCCCGGTGATCGTCACCAACGTCCGCAGGATCGCGACGATCGGCGCCACCAGAACAGCGCCTCGGGTTGGCTGCGCCACCAGCGCCCGCAGCGTGGGCAGCGCCGATACGCCGAACGACATGACAACGGGGTCAAGCTCGGCCCAGCGGCGCATTACGCCGAGCAGGTCACCGCAGTGGCGCGAGTACGTGTAGTCGCCCATGCCACCATCGCTGCTTCCGACATGATCAAGCGGATCGTACTGCACGACCGTCAGCCCATTGGCGACCAAGACGCTGGCGACGAGCAACGTGTCGTCCATCGAGTGCCCGAAAGGAGGCGACAACACCACTGATCCGGCCGCCCCAGCGTGCGGGTGCAGCACTCGACCGCGCAGCAAGCCGCGCGGTCGTTCGAGCGTGAACTCCTCAAAGGTGGCAGCCTGCCGTGATGCAGTTGGAGTCATCGGCTGAGCAGTTGGTCGCGAAGTTGTCGTGCCCGCTCGAGGTGTGCATGCCCCTCACGCTCTCCGAGCGAGAACTGGAAGTGAATCGCCGCCAGCATGACTGCGGTGTCCAACCGGTACAGCAGCCACACGGCATCGGGCGCCGAGGGTCGAGGCCGAATCGTGGTGTAGCCCTGGATGAACTCGTCATTGACGACGCCGAACTCCTCCATCCGCGCCCACTCCAAAGCCGGATCGCCGATCATCACGTTGCCCCAGTCGATCACGGCGATGAGCTCTCCGCCGCGCGTGAGCAGGTTCACGTCCCGCAGGTCCATGTGCAGGATCGAGCGCCCCGGCTCCCAGCCTTCGAGCCGCTCGCGGAGCACGTTCTCGTCGAGTTCGAACGGAACCTCTGCGAGGTCTTGGATGCTCCGCGCTTGGTCGACGAGTCGATGCAGCACGACGTCGTCGGCGGTGCGATCCCCCTGCTCGACCAGTGACGTTGCAGGCAGCGGCAGCGTGTGGATTCTGCCCATGACGCGTCCCAGCTCGGAGGACGGGAGCGGACTGCCGTCGTGCGGAACGTACTCGGCGACGCTGAAGCCCGCCGGCTCCCCTGCACTCCAGTCGATGTACATCTCTGGGCTCGGGATTCCGTGCGCTCGCGCGTGTGCCGTCATCACCGTCTCTTGCTTCAGAAAGAGGTTTGTGTCGAGGTAGGTGTGGAGGCCCGTCGGGTGCCAGCGATGGCGAGGAGAGCGGATCACGACGGTCTCGGAACCGTCGAGCCGTGCACGATGTACGTTGAAGATCAGGCCGTGACCGACGAGCTCAAGGCAGTCGACCCCAAGCATGGCGAGATGGCGCCCGCCGTCGTCGCCCAGGGAAGCCGAAGTGCTGTTCATGCCGCGTCGAGCACCCGCTCGATCTGCGTGTCCGCGTAGCGCTCGAACCAGCGCATCCGTGCGTCGCAGAACAGGTCTTTTTCCCAAAGGTGGCCGTACTCTGCGTACGTGTGTCCGGGTGATCCCGACCCGCACAGGTCCCGCCATATGCAACGGCCGCAGTCGGCGACACGTTCCGTGCGAGCGCGCATCGCGTCGAGCTGCGCATGAAACGTCGGTGAGTCGAACGCCTCGGCGAGCGTCATTTCTCGCACGTTTCCAAGCGCCCAGTCGCGATTGGTCCAGAACTGATCCGCGAAAATCCAACCGTCCGGCGAGATGCGCGGGAACGCATTGTAGAAGTAGAGATGCTTCGGAAAAAGGCTGGGCTCAAGCGTGAAGCGACCGGACGGCGTGTTCTTGAGATCTCCAAAGAAGTTCCCGGTCATGTCGAGACGCTCGCCCGTGTAGGACAGCACGCGCTCCCCTGCCTCGAGCCACTCTTCCACGGTCGGCGCAATGCTCTCCCACGGCACGTCGCTCGCGTTGCCCTGTCGCTGCCACTGCGAGAAGTGAAGCCGCGCCACGTCAAGGCGCTCGCACAGCGCGATTATCCTGTCGAGCTGGTCGATGTTGAGCTTCGTAATGCATACGAACACGGTCGTCTGCCGGTTGAGGCCCAGCTCTCGAAACATCTCAAGCGTCTCAGTTGTGCGCGCGAACGCGCCTCTGCCGCGGATGAGGTCGTTCGTCGCGTCGGTCGCGCCCTCGAGGCTCACTTGGAGTTGGAGTTCTCCCGGGCTGCGCTCAGCAATGCCAATCAGCCGCTCCGCAAATCTCCGTGGAAACTTGTATCCGTTGGTGTACAGATCGACATCATGACCGCGCTCCACAGCGCAGTACTCGACGAGATCCAGACAACCCTTCCGGACTGCAGGCTCACCGCCGGAGATCGCGATCGCCCGGCCGGAGAACGACGGAAGCTGGTCCACGACCATTCGCAACTCCGCGTCGCTGAGCTCGTCCGGAAGTTTCTGACCTGACGACACGTAGCAATGGCGACATCTGAGATTGCAGGCGTTCGTGATCTCCAGATGGATGCCCTGGATATCGGACGCGTTGTAGACAGGCTGGCCGCTTCGCCTGTGATCCGCTTGGGACTCGAACAGGATTCCACAACCGATCAGCTGATCGACGACCTCCTCGGGTGTCGCTGACCCTTTGCGAATGAGCCCGGCATCGGAGCTGATCTCACAAAGAGAGCGCCTTCCGTCAGCCAGCGTCAGGATGCGCTCGGCTTCTGAGTCGACGATTGCCCAGCGCTGGCTCCATGGGTCGATGACGAGAACGGCGTTGTCCGCCTCTGTCCCAGCCGGACGGACGATCAGGTTCGACGGGGCGAACGGCCCTCGGTCTAGGTGCTCATGTGACTTGACCGAGGCCGTCGCCATGGTCGCAACCGATTCGATGCCGGCCGACTACGCCTCGACGCGTCGCGCGAGATGCGAGACGCAAGCCGAGGGCGGCGCTTGGATCGGCGAAGCGCCGAGCACAAAAACTGCCGAAGGCGCGGCAACGGTCGCGGGTGCGGACTGGACTGCAGTAGGCATGAGCGCTCCCCCTAGGCTCGATGAATGACCTGTCGCAGCAAGGCTAGCCACGCCTAGAGCGATAGTCAATCTTGTTTGTAATTTTCTAAACGGAAGCTGGCGCAACGTGCCAGATCTCGCAGCGGTTGCTCGCGCATCACTGGGTTGCACCTAGCTTTGGTACTCCCTGCTGGTACTCCCTTCCCACCAGCCGACCCGCCACCAGCCCCAGAAACGCCGGAAGCCCCGCTCTCGCGAGGCTTCCGTGAAGCGCGCCCCAGAGGATTCGAACCTCTGACCTTCGGTTCCGTAGGCTGATGAAAGGTCGTCCCATTGCGTCTCGTTGAGTCCGAAAGCCAGTGGTTACGGGGCTTCTAGCGTCCGGTTAGATCCACCGAGGCAAGCACAAGATGGAACACAAGGCCTGCCAGAGCACAAGATGGGACACAAGATCGGCGAGCATCAGCCCAACGGATCGCGAGCCAGTTCCGCTGCCGAAAACCGGAACTCCTCCCACACCTCTCTCGTCTCCCGCCCGTTGTGCTGCGCGAAGCGTGTCAGGAAGTCCCACGGCTCGTCGTGGGCGCGGTTCGCAGCGCTGAGCCTCCACACCTGCGCCCGCTCGGGTGTGGTCCGCTGCGAGATTCCTGCGAGGTAGGCGAACAGGAGCCCGGACGCCTTGACCGGGTTGTGCCCGGACTCCATCGCGACGACCAAGGTCAGCTTCGTCTGGATGAGCGCCGCCAGCTCCGGGCCCTGCGAGAGCATGCTGCTGTCGGTCGTGATCAGACCGTCCCAGGGATCTGCGTGGTGGTGCAGCGCGAGCAGCAGCTCCCAGTCGTCCAGTGTCGACAGACGTGGGTCAATCGCGTCCAGCGAGACGAGCTTGGCGTCGGCCTGGAAGTCAGACAGGATGCTGACGATCGGCTGCGGGAAGTTCCGATCGAGTGCGAACAGGCGCGGCACGCGTGCGTCCGTTCATGCCGCGAGCGCGGGCTGCAGGTTGCATGCGAGCTGTCGCTCGAGATCGAGCGCGTCATCGATCGCGGCGTGCTCGACGTCGGGATACAGCCGATAGATCTTCTCTCGCGCAAGGCCGCTGGCCGCCAGCGATCCGAGCGCCTGCGACTCCAGGCGCGTGTGGAGGACATGTGGCGAGCCGCCGAGCTTCCCCGGCACGATCCGCAACCGCGGCCGCGGCGCGTGCAGGTCAGGCCCGCGCGACCCCTCCGTAGCCGTGAACGGAGCCAGCACGCTGAGCAGGTCGTCCTCGCCGGCCCGCAGCGCCCGTTGGCGATGGTCGGCCTCGCGCCCAGGCGCGTCGATCACGACGACATTCCCGCCCCGGTCCACGCGCACCGCAGGCCCTTCGTCCTCGCTCCAGAGCTTCAGGTCCAGCTCGGCGATCTGTTCAAGCGCACGACGGATAGCCGGCATCGTGGTGCGCGGAACCGCTGCGCCATCCGGCGTGGTCTTGGTCTGCCGCAGCCAGTAGATGATCCGCAGCCCCATCAGATCCGAGTAGGACCACAACTTCACCCGCCGCGCCGAGATCGACGGCACGAGGATCGCCTCACGCGCCCAATAGTGGACCGTCGAGAGAGGGACCCCTGAAAGTGCTGCGCTCCGGTCAGCTGGATATGCGCCGCGTGGGACGAGCATGGATCACACGGTATTCGACGCAGCCGACATCGAGGCCTTCGCCTTGGCCACTCTGGTTCGACCCAGCCGAGCTACAAGCAGCCGCGGAACTCGTGGCGGTCGGAATCTCTGTGTCGTTCAGAGCGACCGGCTTCAGGCTGATGTCTTACGAAGCCTGCGGCATGGAGACCATCTTGGCGACGAGTTCCTCCTCCTCGGTCGTCCTCTGCTCCGACTCGTGCTCCGTGACGCCTCTGGCATCCTTGTTGTTCGGCTTCGTCAGGTCGCAGATCGCTTCGAACTCAACCAACATCGTCTCGAGTTCCTCCGGCGTGTAGGCGCGCGGGTACAGCTCGGGCGCTTCGTGGTGTGACTTCGGCGACGCTTGTCTCATTGCCGCCTCGATCCGCTCCGCGATCAGCTGCGTCCAAGTGATCATGAACAGGTGCCGAACGCGCACATGGCGGCTGTACCGGCGCACGGTGCCAGCCAGGACGTAGTCCTCGATCAGCTGGTCGTATGCCTTTCGGAGGTCGGCGACCCAGAGGTCGGCGTCGCGCTCGTACACGGGCTTCTTCCCCTTGAAGAGCGGGGTCAGCTCGAATCTGAGGCGGCGGCGAAGGTCTTTGCGTCGGTCAGCGGGCGACATCACCTTGGTCGGCAAGCCCTCGCGGACGATTCCGGCCTCATCGAGTGAGGACTCAAGCGTGTGGCCATGCAGCTCGACGTCTTGCTGGACGGCGGCGTCTTGCAGGTAGATGAGGAAGCTGAGGTCGTGCGTGTAGATCACGGCCTGGCGCCTCTTGGCTTCTTCGACGAGACGACGGGCCAGGTATTCGCGGTGGTCGTGGTCGAGCGAGGACACGGGATCCTCCAGCACGATCGCGCTCTCGCCCGCGCTGACGGCGAGTTCGGCAAGGAAGAAGGCAGTGCCGAGCGCGGCTTGTTCGCCGGTGCTGAGCACGCTGTCGATTTTGTGCTTGGACCCTTTCGCGAGGCGCAGCTGAATCTTTGTCTGCCCCTTGCTGGCCTGGCCGACAACCTCGACCTTTGGGGAGAGCGTGGTGTGCTTCAGCTCCTCCTGGATCGCAGTGCGAAGTCGCTCTGTGATCTCCGCCTCCTGCAGCTTCCGCAGCTGCATGCTGATCGACTGCGTGCCGAGCTTGTCGACGGCAGCGTCGAGCACGGCGATCTCCTTCAGCGTCTCGATGCGCTGCTTCAGCGGGGAGAGATGCTGGTTCAGCGCATACCGGGCCTGCAGCTCGGCGAGCCGGTGCAGCATCTCCTGCTGCGTGTCGGTGTCGCGGAGTGCAGCCTGCGCGTCGGCAGCGCTGACCTGCGACGCGGCGTATGCCTCAATCGGCGCGACGACCACGGCCGGACAGGGCTCGTCATCCGCCGGTTCGCCAGCGGCGAGCGCACGTGCGCGAGTGACGAGAGATCCAATGGTCGCCGCCGCAGCGGCGCCGGCGGCGATGACCTCCTGTGGTGCGCTCCGCAGCTCGGTCTTGATGCGCGTGCCCAACGCCTCCGTGTCGGGAATTGCCGCGAGCAGTGTCTGCAGTTCCTCGTCGAGCACGACGGCGCGCTGCCGGAGCTCGCTGCTGACGAATTGCTGTGCATTCGCAAGCCGCGTTGCCGCTTCCGTGGTCAGCTCCTGCTCGCACGTCGGGCAGCGCGCGTCCGGCGTGGCGCTGGGGAAAGTGCCGCCGCCCGCCTCGACGTACCGGACGATTGCCGACCACATCTCGCGCCACGGCTCGCTACCAGCGGCGGGGAAGCGGCTGCCCGCGAACGCCTTCTCGATGAGATCGCGCTCCGCCGTAGCAACGGCATCGAGCTGCTGTCGGACCTCCGCAACGCGCGCGAGGGTGGAGCCGTCCAACCGGCTGGTGGCTTCGCGGACCGCAGCGATTGCGGCGGCCGCACCGGCGGCGCGGGCGCGAGCCGCCTTCTCAAGTTCCCCGCTCTTATCCGCACGGATCGTCGCGGCCGCTGTCTCGAGCCGCGCGAGCTCGTCCGCCTCGGCCTCGCTTAGCGCGGCGAGCTGCTCGAGCGCGGCGAAGTCAGTCTTGGGCCCAAGATCGATCAGGGCGGCGGCCGCCGCAGTGCCGTCCGCGAGCTCGGGCAAAGGCGGCAGAGTCGCGCGCAACTTGGTCGCGTCGTCGCGAAGGCCCTCGGCGATGACGTCCTGTTCTTCGGCGAGCGTCTTCAGGATGACGAGGGGGCGCGGCACGTAGTCGATGACGTTCGGCCGGCTCACGAAGATCCGCGCGCAGGAGGCGTCGAAGACCGAGATCGCCGAGAGGAGTCGATCCGGCTGCTGCGCCAGATCGACATCGACCGTTCGCTCGACGCCATCGACGGTGATGCCGATCCTCGCGGTCCGCGGCTGCCCGATCGTACCCCGGCGTCGAAGTACTCCAGCGCGAACGCCGTCAGCAGCCGGCGATACTCGCGCCGTGTGTTCTCGCGCAGCGCGTCGTGGCCAGTTCCCGCGTAGGCATCCAGCCACTGCAGGCTGAAGGCGTGCAGCGTCGGACCGCTGCGCTGCGCTCGCGCCTGCGCGTCGCGCGTGCGTTTGACCGCGCGCGCCTCGGTGAGCGTGCCGACCGTCTGCTTGCGCTGACGCCCCTCGACGCGGTAGACCACGACATACTTCGAGCCGCGCCGGTAGACGCCGGGAACGCTGGTCCTTTGGAGCGGCAACCCAGGGAGTGTTCCCCTGTTGCCCACGAGGTTGCCGCGAACCTGGCGCGGAAACCGCCAAGACAAACAGCGGGTGTGCGGCGGTTTCGCGAGCGCGCCCCAGAGGATTCGAACCTCTGACCTTCGGTTCCGTAGACCGACGCTCTATCCAGCTGAGCTAGGGGCGCAGGGTGAGCCGGGGATTGTAGCCGCCCGGCCTGCCGTCGGCGCTCCGGCTCAGTCGGATACCTCGGCGCCGGGACCGTAGGACAGCATCGTGCCGCCTGCGTCCTTCACGAGCTGGTGGGCGAAGAGGCTGAGGGCGCTCAGCTCGGCGGCCGTGACGTCGATGCGCCCACGCGTGCTCGAGGTGTCGAGGATCACATCGAGTCCGTGCAGGTCTGGGAGCGCCCCTTGGCTTCTCACGGTGCGCAGGACTGCGAGGGCGCCCGCGCGTGTGAGTGGGTTCGGCAGCCGGTTGTCGGCGAAGTCGGAGCAGATCCACACGCGCTTGGCATGGACGGCGCGCGCGGCCTCGCCCAGCGACGTGAGCATCGTGACCACGTCCGTCCCGCCGTGGGACGGGCCGGCTTCCTGCAGGTGGTGCGCGATGGCCGTGTCGAGATCGGACAGCCGCTGTTCGAGGTCCTTCTTCGTCCGCTTCGGGTTGCTGCGGTCCGTCGCCGGGACGTCGAAGCTCTCGCGCACCGGGAACGTCGGCTCCGAGTCGGTGGCGGCGTCGAACAGGTCGACGCGCAGCTCGCCGCGCTTGCCGGTGACCGAGACGTAGCGTTCGCGCGCGTAGTCGCTCAGGTGCCGCGCGCACAGCTCGGTGCTTCCGGCAGTCGACGAGCCGGTGTGGTCGAGCACCGCCAGCTCGGGCGGCACCTGCTCGCCCGCTCCGCATCCCGCCATGATCCCGCAGCCGAGCGTCAGTGCCGCTCCGGCGGCGAGCCACCGCATCCTCCTGCCGCTCATCGGCCCTCCTCGTCGTCGTCGTGCGATTGCGCGCGCATGCCGTCCCACGGCTGCAGCAGGTCCTCGCAGCGGAAGACCGGCAGGTCGTCGATCTGGTCCGGCCAGGCCGCTGCGTCGAACGCGTCGGGGCGCCGCGTGCCGTGTGTCGCCGCCACCGCATCGCGCCGCAGGCGGTAGGTCGTCATGCTCGCGAGCGCGAGCCCGGCCTCGCGCTCGGCGTCGAGCTCCGAGGTCTTCTCGACGACCCGCAGGCGCGCGGCTGCGGCCACGCGATCCGCCTCGGCGCGACCCTGCTCCGCGAGCATCGCGCTGCGCTCGCGGCGCAGCTGCTCGACGCGATCGCGCGCGTCCGCCAACTCGCCGCGCTTGGCCGCCAGCGCGAGGTCGTGCTGGGTGGGCCCAGGGGTCAGCGCGTTGAGTCGCTCGCGCCGCAGACGCGCACGCTCCTCGCGCTGCGCGTCGTGCACCTCGCCCCAGGCCTCGCGGTAGCCGATCCCGGCGGCGACGATCGCGAGCCCGGTCAGCAGCAGCGCCACCCCGAGCCCGAGCACGCCCGCGAGCGCGTCGTCGCGGGTCATGTCGGCCGCGCGTCCGACGCCGAGCGCGGCCGGCACAAGGATCGCCGCGAGCGGCGCATGGCGCACGTACCAGGGGGCATCGTCCTCGGCCGTCGCGGCCAGGTGGGCGGCGCGCTCGGCCAGCGCCGGGATCAGCATGCCGACGGCCGCGCCGACGAACCACGGCAGGGCGAGATCGACCTGCACGTCGATCCAGTCGACTCCGAGCGTGGCGACGCCGGAGACGAACTGTCCGGTGAAGACACCCTCAATCGCGGCCGCGGAGACGAACATGCTCCACCGCACCCATCGTGTGAGGCGGTAGCCCGGAACCGCGTCGTAGGCGATCTCCTCCCACTCGTCCAGCTCGGGCACGGCTGGAGGCGGCGGCGGCTGCTGCGTGGCCTCGAGCTGCGCGAGCTCGCCCTCCAGCTGCTCGACGCGCGCGTCGCCGCTGTGGATCAACTCCTCGACGGGAGGCAGCTCACGCGCGGTCCGCTCGATCACGCTCCCGGCGTACCGCAGCTGCGCCAGGTCGTCGGCAGCCGCACGCATGTGCCCGAGCGCCTTGAAGGAGGCGCGCAGCCGGGCGACTCCCTTCGCGCCCGCCGCCTTCGCGCCTGGGTCGTCGGGCTGCCCATACGGCGTGTGCCCGGCGAGCGCACCCTCCGCCGCCGCCGCGCTCAGCACACGTCGGGTCGAGGTGATGCGAGGACCGCGCCGCGTGCGGACGACGCCCCAGAGGTAACCGGGACCACGCTTGGCCCGCTCGCGCAGCTCCTCGCGTACGCCCCCGCGTGCATGCGAGCCGTTCTCCGCGAACGGCGGCTGCCCTGCGGCGTCGCGACCCGCTCCGGGGGGTGGCTCATGAGTGGTCGACATGGATCTGTCCCTTCCTTGTGCCAGCGCCCCGCCGGCTCTCTCGTAAAGGCATGACAGACCTCAGGCGGCAGCCGCTGAGGGCGCTGCCGAGGGAGCGGAACCTCACCATCCGCGCCGGAGCCCTCAGAGCGCCGTCCGATGACCCATTCAAGGAGTTGTTATCAGTCAATAAACATGTAGATTTCCGCCCGCTTCCGATGCCTACCTCCACGGCGCTCACGCTGGACACCCTCGCCTCGGCTCTGCGACGGGCCTGCACGCTCGGGCTCGCGCGCACCCAGGATGCGGTCGTCGACCGCGACGAGCGCGTGCTCGCACTCGGCCAGGCGATCGAAGCGGTGCGGCGCGTGAGCGCCGAGCCGGTCGCGCTCGGACAGCTGCTGCGGTCGGCCATCGACCGCTGCCCCGACACGACCGCGCGAGCGCAGATGCCGACGATGCTCGACCTCGAACGCAGTGGGCATCCGGCGGCGGAGCGTTACGAGGCGGTCGCGGTGGCGATCGGCCGGGAGTACCACACCGTGCGCCGGGAGAAGCGCGAGGCGTGGAGCGCGCAGGTCGCCGAGGCGCTTCTGCAGCTGGTGGTCGAAGCGGGCATCGGCATGCGCACGCGCTTCGACGTCAGCGCGCCTCTGCGCCGCGAGCTCGAGGCGCTGTGCACCTGGGCTGCACTGCAGCTGGCGGCGCTGCGCCGGCCGGACGGCGCCTGGTCCGGCAGCTCCGGTTCACCGGAGGGCGAGCTCAGCACGACCGCCTGGGCGGCGATCGCGCTGCACAAGGTGCTCGGAGGCACCTGGGCCTCCGCCGTCCTGCGCGACACCCTCGAGTGGGTCGCCACCCACCACGACGAACGGCGTGGCGCCTTCGGCGTCCGGCACGCGCCCGGGAGTCCGCCAGGGGTGCGGCCGGAAGCGCACATCGTGCCGGCGCCACGCGTGACCGCCTCGGCGATCAAGCTCGTGCGCCAGTTTGACGGCCCGCGCATGCGGCGCGTCGGAACCGGGCTCAGGTATCTCGTCGAGCACCAGGCACGCGACGGGATCGGGTGGTCTCGCAGCGGGCATCCGGGTGACCCGGCCGACCTGCTCACGACCGTGTACGTGCTCGATGCGCTGCTGGCGCTGGCGCCGGACCTCGACGACATCGCCGCCGTGCTCGACGGCTCGGAGTACGCCCCGATCGCGGAGCGCTTCGACGGCGTCGTGCGGCGCGGCCTCGAGTGGGTCTGCGACCGTCGCCGCGGCGGCGGCTGGAGCGACGACGACGGCGGCGAGGACCCCGATCCCTACGTGACGGCCCAGGTCCTCGGCTTCGCATGGCAGGCGCTGCCGAACCGGGTCGAGCCGACGATCGTCTACCTCGAGCGGCAGGTGCAGGACGGTGGCATACCGGCGGTTGCGGGCGGCCCTGCAGAGATCGCGCCGACGGCAATCACGCTGCTCGGCATCCTGCGCGCGACGAACGGCGGCCACGAGCGCCTGCTGCGCAAAGCAGCGTCGTTCCTCGGCCGCAAGGCCGACGAGCCCGTGCTGCGGCTCGATGTCTTCGCCGCGACGTTCGCGCTGCTGCTCGGCGAGCCCGCCTACGCGTGGCTCACCGGAGAGGTCTGGCAGTCGCGAGCGCGCGAAAGCGTCACGGCAATCCTCACGGGCGTGGCCGCGGGTGCCGCCCCCGCCGCGGTCGCGGCGGCCGCGGTCGCCGCGCTCGAACCGTCGCACCGCCACGTCGAGCCTGTGCTCGCGTCGATGCTCGCGACCGCGACCGGCTGACGTTTGGCGCCGTCACCAGCGAACGAACGGAGAGGGCGGGATTCGAACCCGCGATGGAGCGTGAACCCCATACTCGCTTAGCAGGCGAGTGCCTTCAGCCACTCGGCCACCTCTCCCGGTGGGAGAGGGCCAGTCTAGAGGCTTGCGCCCGCACGCGTGCGGGCGGCGCCCACACGCCGACCGGCTAGCATCGGTGCGCCGCACTCGGAGGGGTGGCAGAGCGGTTGAATGCACCGGTCTTGAAAACCGGCATGGGCGAGAGTCCATCGAGGGTTCGAATCCCTCCCCCTCCGCTTCGCGACCGCACGCCGTGAACGGCGCGCGCCGCCATCACCCCATCGACCCGTCGCCCTGCGGGTCGGCGCGCTCCTCCATTGAGACGCCCTCGACAGCCGTCCGGGCCGGGATGAGCCGCGGGGCGTAGTAGCGCGCGAGCCAGCCCGTCGAGCCCCGGCAGCAGCGTCCGCTCGGTCACGTTCGCCTGGTCGAGCCGCGCGCGCACCTCCTCCTTCACGTCCGGCGGAAGCCGCCATGCCTGCCACACCTGCGGGTGCTCGGCGAGCCACTCGTCCATCTGACAGCGCACGTCCGTGATCACCGACAGCGCCGCCGCCTGGTGCACGATCCGCTCGTCCAGCGACGGCGGCTCGAAGAACAGCGCGAACGGCTCGCCGCCGACGTGCTCGCCCGTCAGCGCTTCCAGCTCTCTCAGTCCCGGCGCGCGCGGCCAGCAGCTCCGTGGTGAACACCACCGAGCCCTCGTCCTCCAGCGCACACCGCAGCCGCTCCGGCAGCATCCGGTGCACCGCGTCGACCTCGACTGCCCACAGCACCCCGTCGCGCTCCGCCCACGCCGAGGTCGCGAAGTGCAGCGCCACCTGCGGCGAGTAGGTCCAATCCAGCAGCCGCGTCGGCAGCCCGTGGTGGTGCTGGCCCAGCGCGAGCCAGTCCCACAGCGTCGGCCCCGGCGTCTCGCGATGCGCGTACTTGCGGAAGTTGCGGATCAGGTGGCGCTCCACGTCCGCGTGCTGCTCGCCGAGCCGCGACAGCCGCGAGACGTTCGCGCGATCCGCGCGCGCGAGGCCCCGGAACACGAGCGTCGGATGCATGTGCTGCCCCGCGCTGCGCGCGCCCGCCTCCGCGATCGCCTCGTCGAGCTCGCGCCAGGAGTCGACCGTCTCGATCTGCATCGCCTGGAGCTATGCCCGCCCGAGGCCGTCCGGACCCGTCTTCATGCTTCGCGGCCATGAGCTGGCACCAGCGCCGCCTCGCCGCTTTTGACCTGGAGACGACGGGAATCGACAGCGAGTCGGATCGCATCGTCACCGCCGCCGTGAGCCTCGTCGGCGATGGGCTGCCGTCCGCCTTCCATGCCTGGCTGATCGACCCCGGCATACCGATTCCGGCCGGCGCCGCGGCCGTCCACGGCATCACGACCGAGCAAGCCCGCGCCGAGGGCCGGCAGCCGCTTGCGGCGATCGAGGAGATCGTCGCGCTGCTCGCCGAGCAGCTCATGCAGGGCGTTCCCGTCGTCGCCTTCAACGCCCGTTTCGACCTCACGTGCCTCGACCGCGAGGCGCGCCGCCACGGGATCACGCCGCTGCTCGACCGCGTCGGCGGCGACGGCATGCTCGTCGTCGATCCGTACGTGCTCGACAAGCAGGTCGACCGCTTCCGCAAGGGCAAGCGGACGCTCGGCGCCGTCTGCGCCCACTACAACGTGCCGCTCGACGAGGCGCACGCCTCGCACGCCGACGCGCTCGCGGCCGCACGCGTCGCGTGGCGGCTCGGACAGGCGTTCGAGGAGCTGCGCTGCGACCTGCAGGAGCTCCATGACCAGCAGATCGCGTGGGCCGCCGAGCAGGCCGCCTCGTTCGAGGACTGGCTGCGTCGCAACGGCAGAGACGATCGGATCGAGCAGGCGTGGCCGATCGTGCCGCTGCCGAACGCACCCGAGGCGCCGCTTCCGCTGGCCGCCTGAGCGCGGCCTCTGAGCGCGGGTCGTCTTCGCCGTGGCCGACCGCGACGGCCCTCAGGCCGCCGCGGCCGCTCTCTGCACCACGCTTCCGGTGAGCAGCCCGCGCGCGTGTGCGGCGAGCGCCAAGGGGATCATCCGCGGGAACGCCCGCGCCGGCCCGAGCTGGCGCGTGCCGAACGCCTCGAACTGGGTCGCGACGCGCTCGTCGCGGGCGGCGGCCGAGAAGATCAGCCGCTCGGTCGCGTTGAATCTGCGCCCACGCGCGTAGTCGACCATCAGCAGCGCGTGCCCGCGCAGCCCGCGCGCGTGCCGCCTGCGGTAGCGCTCGAGGCCCGTCTGCAGCGGCTCGGCGCCGCCGAGCGCGGGCGCGACCGCGTCGGCGAGCCACTCGGCCGACTGGAACGCCCAGCCGCAGCCGACGCCCCACAGCGGGTCGATCGCGAGCGCCGCATCGCCGATCAGCGCGAGCCCCGGCGCGACCGGCTTGCGCAGGCGGTTCTCCATGTCGAGCTTGCCGAGGATCGGGCTCACGAGCTCAGATTCGCGGATCGGCGCGGGCTCCGGCTGATCGGCAAGGAACTTCACCAGCGCCGCCTGCGGATCGCGCTTGAACTCCGGCAGCCACGACTTCGTCGGCATCGCCGCATAGAACGTCAGCCCGTCGTCCGTCGGGAACGCCGCCGCCCACTGCGGATCCGTCATCCAGATCGTCGTGTCGGGCGCGTGCGCCGGACCGGGGCCCGTGAAGTAGCCGCCGTAGGCGATCCGCTCGTGGCGCGTGCGCCGCACCGGCACGCCGGCCAGCTCGGCAATGCGCGAGTCGCGGCCGTCCGCGCCGACGACGAGCTTCCCGCGCAGCGTCGTCTCGCCGCCGCTGCGACCCTGGACGACGACGCCGGTCACTGCGCCGGCGGCGCTGCGCGCGAGCCCTCTCGCCGTGTAGCCGGCGAGCAGCTCGACGCCCGGCGTCTGCGCCGCCGTCGCCCGCACGAGCGGGTCGAGCTTCTCGCGGCGGAGGTTCAGACCGGCGTTCTGCGGCACGCACGGCGGGACGATCCAGCCCCACTTCGTCCACATCCGCAGATGCGAGCGCTGCGCGCCGGCGGCGAGCGCCGGCTCCAGCAGCCCGAGCCGCTCGATCGCCGGCACGCCCGAGGCCTGGATGTAGTGGGAGCAGATCCGCTTGAACGCCTGCGGATCGGCGTGCTTCTCGACAAGCGCGACGCGTGCGCCCGTGCGCGCGAGCCCGATCGCAGCCGAGCAGCCCGCGAGGCTCGCGCCGACGATCACCGCGTCATAGTCCGCCCCAGCGGAGAAGATCCCGTTCGAATGGCTCGAGTCCTGCATCTCGACCCCCTGCATCGTGGGCGCTGGTGTGACAGTTCGTCCCGTACTATACGAGGCGAATCATGAAACGCAAGCCGATTCGCCTTACGCAGACCTCCTACGCCGTCCTCGCGCTCTTCCAGCACCTCGGGGAGGCCACCTCCTACGACCTCAAGCAGGCGATCGAGGCCTCCATCGAGAACTTCTGGCAGGTCCCGCACACGACCGCATACGACGAGCCAGCGCGGCTGGCCAGCGGTGGATACCTGACGGTGCGCCAGGAGGCCGGTGGGCGCCGCCGCAAGCGCTACGCGCTCACAGAGCTCGGCCGCGACGCGTTGCGCGCCTGGGCCGCCGAGCCGACCGCGGCGCCGCCGCAGCTGCGCGACGAGACGATGCTGAAGGTCTTCGCCGGCGCCGAGCCCGGCCCGTTGCTGCCGGCCCGCCGGGCCTGGCACGAGGCGAAGCTGAGCGAGCTGGAGCAGCTGCTCGCGCTCATGCACGAGGCCGACGGCCCCAAGGGCCCCGAGCGCACGCTCATCGCGGGCGTCGCATATCACCGCAAGATGCTCGAGGTGCTCGAGGAGCTTGCCCGTGTCGCCGAGCAGTCCTGACGCCGCCTCGGCGACGACCGCGTCGGCGGCCTCCGAGGGCCGCCGCCTGCGAACCGCGATCGTGTGGGTGCTGGTTGCGATCGCGCTCGCGGCCGCGCTGCTGTTCGCGGTCCCCGACCTGCGCACCGTCGGCCGGCGCATCACGCACATGGACACGCGCTGGCTGGCGCTCGCGGTCGCGCTCGAGCTGCTCGCTTGCCTCGGCTACGTGCTCGTCTTCCGCCTCACATTCCCCTCCGTCCCCGCGCGGCTCGGCAACCGGCTCGCGGCCGCGCAGCTCGCGTTCGGTGCCGCCCTGCCGTTTGGCGGCGTCGGCGGTCTGGCGTTCGCCGCGTGGGTGCTGCGGCGCGAGGGGATGGGCGCACGCGAGCTGGCGGAGCGCTCGGCCGTGCTGTTCCTGCTCACGAGCGGCGTCAACGCGGTCGTGCTGCTGGCGACCGCCCTCGCGCTCGGCGCCGGGCTGCTGTCGGGGCCGGACGAGCTGTCGCTGTGGCTCGCGCCGGCCGCAGCCGTCGGAGCGCTCGTACTGCTGGTCTTGCTGGCCGGTCCGCTCGCGCGCGTGCTGGCGCGTCACGCGGGACGGCGCCGGCGGCTGGCGGCGACGCTCGACAGCTACGCGTCGGCGCTCGGGGAGACGGTGGGGCTGGCCGTCCGGCCCAGCTGGGGGCTGCTCGGCGCCTTCCTGTACCTCGTGTGCGACGTCGGCGTGCTGTGGGCGGTCGCCCAGGGCATCGGGAGCGGGATCCCGTGGGCCTCCATCTCGCTCTCCTACCAGGTCGGCCAGCTCGCAACGTGGGTGCCGATCCCAGGAGCCGTCGGCGCGCTCGACGGCGGCGTCATCGGAATGCTGCTCGTCTATGACGCGCCGGCGGCGACGGCGGCCGCAGCGGTGCTCGTCTACCACGCGCTGATGTTCTGGATCCGCACGCTCCTCGGCGGCGCCGCCTTCCTGCTCCTGCGGCGGGAGCTGCGTGAGCACCACACGGGCGGCCCGCTGTGAGCCCGCCGCCCGCGCGCGCTCTCCCGCCCTGCACTTCGACGCCGTTTAGGACATACATTTCGCCGCCCGTGCATGGATGCCCCATCGCCGCTCTGGTGATGTACCCCACTAGGCACCCATGATGCTCGCGGTCCTCTATGACATCCACGGCAACCTGCCGGCGCTCGAGGCGGTGCTCGCCGACGCGGCCGCCGCCGGCGCCGACCGCTTCCTGCTCGGCGGCGACTACGCGCTGTTCGGCGCTTGGCCGGAGGAGACGGTGGCGCGCCTGGAGGCGCTGCGCGGCGCGACGTGGATCCGCGGCAACGGCGAGCGCTGGACCGCCGATCCGGGGCAGGCGCCGTTGGAGCCGGTGCAGGAGGCGGCCCGCGCATGCGCGCATGCGCTCGGCGAGGAGACCGTGGCACGCCTCGCTGCACTGCCGCCGGAGGCGGTGCTCGACGGCGTGCGCTGCGTGCACGGCTCGCCCGGCTCAGATCTGATCGGCCTGCTGCCGGAGCCGGCCGACGACGAGGAGCGGCTGCTGGCGCCGGTGCGCGAGCGGCGGCTCGTCGCCGGTCACACCCACCTGCCGTTCGAGCGCGTGAGCCGTGGCGGAATCGCGCTCCTGAATCCCGGCAGCGTGGGCATGCCGTTCGACGGCGATCCGCGCGCCGCCTACGCACTGCTGCACGACGACGGAGGCGTCGAGCAGCGCCGCGTCGCCTATCCCCATCACGAGGCAGCCGCCGCGGTGCGCACCCGCTTTGCCGCTGACTGGACGGAGCTCGTTGCGCGCCGGATCGAACACGCGCGCCTCGACCCCAGCGCCGCCTGACCGGCCGACCCCGCCGATCGCGGGAATCTGGCGCGCCGACGTTCGTTGACGAATCTGCCGTCCGGCGTACGGCGGAGGACCGCGCCGGATGGCGAGCGGAACATCGCGGTCTCCCCGCCATAACGGGGATTCACACTACTTTCGCTTTGATTCCCGGCATCCCGGATCAGGGCGAAAAACGTAAACGTACCCAGAAAACTCCTACCGTCGCCATACCGTCGAGGCGCCTCTTTCGTGCGACAGTGAAGAGCGTCGATGCGTCGTTCTGCCCCGTCCACCACCGAGCTTCGCATCGCCGCCGGCCTGCGCCGGCGGGATCCCGACGCGGTCCGCGCGCTCTACGCCGAGTACGGTCCCGGCGCGCTCGCCCTCCTGCACGACGCGATCCGCGACCGGGGGGCTGTTGAGGACGTCTACCAGCAGGTGTTGCTCGAGGCCTGGCAGCGCGGGCGCTCGTTCGACCCGGCCCGTGCCTCACTGCGCACGTGGCTGGCGACGATCGCCCGTTCACGGGCGATCGACCATCTGCGCCGGCGCGTGCCCGAGCCGCACGACCCGACCGTCGCCTACGCGAGCGCGCGCGACGTCGATCCCACGGCGGTCGAGCCGGTCACCCAGCTGCTCGACCGCGTCACGCTGGAGCAGCTGATGGAGCGGCTGACGCCCGAGGAAGCCGAGGTCGTGCGGTTGCGCTGGCAGCTCGGCCTCAGTCAGCGGCAGATCGCGGCGCACACGGGCGTCCCGCTCGGGACCGTCAAGTCCCGCACCGCGAGCGCGCTGCGGCGCATGCGCGAGATGTTGGAGGAGGAGCGCACGCCGCTGTGACGGCGCGCGCTCGGCCTCCTCAGGCGTTCGCGAAGTGCTCCGCGTTGATGCGGGCGTAGTCCGCCCATCTCTCGGGGAGCAGGTCCTCCGGGTAGATCGCGTCGACCGGGCACGCCTCGACGCAGGCGTCGCAGTCGATGCACTCCTCGGGATCGATGAACAGCTGTCTGGCCGCCTCGTGCCCCTCCTCGTCAGGAGTCGGGTGGATGCAGTCGACCGGACAGACCTCGACGCACGAGGAGTCCTTCTCGTTGATGCAGGGCTCTGCGATGACGTAGGCCATGGCCGCTCCTATGCGGTGGCCGCGGCGTAGCGCTCCGCGACCTTGTCCCAGTCGACGACGTTGAACCAGGCGTCGATGTAGTTCGGGCGCAGGTTCTGGTACTTGAGGTAGTAGGCGTGCTCCCACACGTCGACGCCGAGCAGCGGGACCTTGCCCTGGCTGATCGGGTTGTCCTGGTTCGCGGAGCCGACGACGTCGAGTCTGCCGTTGTCGAGCACGAGCCACGACCAGCCGGAGCCGAACTGACCGGCGCCGGTCGCTCTGATCTTCGCCTTCAGCTCGTCGAAGGAGCCGAACGCCGCGTCGATCGCCTCGGCCAGCGCGCCGCTCGGGGCGCCGCCGCCGCCCGGCGACATGCTCTCCCAGAAGAGCGAGTGGTTGTAGTGGCCGCCGGCGTTGTTGCGCACGCCCGTGGCCTTGTCGCCAAGGCTGTCGAGGTTCTTGAGGACCTCCTCCACCGGCTTGTCGGCCCACTCCGTGCCCTCGAGCAGCTCGTTCGCTCTGCTCACGTAGGTGGCGTGGTGCTTGTCGTGGTGGAAGTGCATCGTCGCCTCGTCGATGTGCGGCTCGAGCGCGTCGTATGCGTATGGAAGATCCGGCACCTCGTAGGCCATGCGCTTCCCTTTCGTCGTCGCGTGCAGATAAAGACAGTCGCTACTGTCCAAACATCATGGCACGCCACCTCGGACCGGCGCTCGCCGAGCTGCCCGCTACGCGCCGCGAGCTGCTGGTGACCTTGCGCAAGCGCGGCGAGGCGCGTGCGGAGGAGCTCGCCGAGGCGCTCGGCGTGACAGTCGGCGCGGTGCGCCAGCACCTGCAGGGGCTCGCCGCCGCGGACCTGGTGGAGCACCGCGAGGAACGTCCGGGGCCGGGCCGCCCGCGTCACGTCTACCGGCTCGCGCCGGCGGCCGAGGCGTTGTTCCCGCGCGCGTACGGGGAGCTGACGGTCGAGCTGCTCGACTACATCGGCGACGAGGATCCGGAGCTGATCGCGCGCGCGTTCGAGCGGCGGCGCAGGGCGCGCGTCGCGCGGACGCTGGAGCGGCTCGACGGGTTGTCGTTCGAGGAGCGCGTGGCGGAGGTCGCGCGCGTGCTCGACGAGGACGGCTACCTGGCCGACGCGGAGCCGCTGGACGACGGCGCCGGCTGGCGGATCCGCGAGCACAACTGCGCGATCCTCGCGGTCGCCCAGCGCTACGGCCACGCCTGCGGGTCGGAGATCGCGTTCCTGCGCGAGGTGCTGCCGGACGCGGACGTGGTGCGCGTCTCGCACATCCTCACCGGCGCGCACGCGTGCGCGTATGAGGTGCGTCAGAGAATCGCGTAGAGCCCGGCGCGCTCCAGGCGCGGAGCGATCTCGTCGATGACGAACATCCGCAGTGCCTCATCGGCTCGATCGCCACGCCCGCCGCAAGCACTCCCGCTCCGAGGGCGAGGGCCGGAGCGAGAGCGCTCACCTCTGCCATCAGGCCGGCGCTCTCCAGCGTGGCGAACTCCTCGGCGCCCAGCTCGCCCGCGAGTGGCAGCTCGTCGGTGGCCGCCGCCGCCACGTCGTCGGCGAGCGCCTGCCCGGCCGTCGCGGCTTCCAGGGTCGCCTGCGCGGTGCGCACATAGGCGTAGTCGACGAGCGCGTGGCGCTCTTCGGTGCTGTGTCCTGCGAACCAGCCGGGATCGGATTCCGCCATCGCGGTCGCCGACCCGGTTCCCAATGCGATGACGACGAGCATCGCTCCGGCGAGCTTCATGCAGTTCCCCCTGTCTCGCTCGACTGGCCCCACGCTAGAGCAGCGCGCGCACGACCGCGTCGGCGAGCAGGCGGCCCCGCAGGGTGAGGCGGAGACGGGCCTTGGCGAGCGTGGCGAGGCCGTCGGCCACCGCCTGCTGCGCCGCCGCGCGGCCGGCGTCGTCGAGCGCGTCGAGTGGGAGGCCGTCGGCGAGCCGCAGCTCCAGCATCACGCGCTCGACGCGCCGCGTGTCGCCGTCGAGCAGCTCGCGGCCCGCGGCTGGGGAGGCGCCCTCGCCGAGCCGAGCCGCGTAGGCCGACGGATGCAGGACGTTCCACCAGCGCACGCCGCCGATATGGCTGTGCGCGCCCGGCCCGAGCCCCCACCAGTCGGCGCCGCGCCAGCAGCCGAGATTGTGGCGGCAGGCGTCGGCCGGCGAGCGCGCCCAGTTGGAGACCTCGTACCACTGCAGGCCGGCGGCGGAGAGCGTTGCGTCGGCGAGCTCGTAGCGGTCGGCCAGCACGTCGTCGTCCGGCGCCGGCAGCACGCCACGCGCGATCTGCGCCGCCAGCCGCGTGCCCGGCTCGACGATCAGCGCGTACGCCGACACGTGATCCGGCTCGGCCGCGAGCGCGGCATCGAGCGAGGCGCGCCAGTCGCCCTCGGTCTCGCCGGGCGTGCCGTAGATCAGGTCGAGGCTGACGTGCTTGAACCCGGCCGCCCGCGCCTCGCGCGCGGCCTCCGCCGCGCGACCCGGCGTGTGGACGCGGTCGAGCGTCGCCAGCACATGCGGCACCGCGCTCTGCATCCCCAGCGAGACGCGCGTGAAGCCCGCCGCCCGCAATGCCGCGAGCGACGCCGGATCGACGCTCTCCGGGTTCGCCTCCGTCGTGACCTCGGCGCTCGGCGAGAGCCCGAACGTCTCGTCGATCGCACGCAGAATCCCGGCGAGCTGCGCGGGAGCGAGCAGCGTCGGCGTCCCGCCGCCGAAGAAGACGGTCTCGACGCGCGGTGCACCGTCGCCAAGCACGCGTCGAGCAAGCGCCAGCTCCGCAAGCACCGCGGCGACGTAGCCGTGTGACGAGCGCCCGCCGTTCAGCTCCGACGCCGTGTACGTGTTGAAGTCGCAATAGCCGCACCGCGTCGCGCAGAACGGCACGTGCACGTAGACGCCGAACGGCCGCGTGCCGAGCTCGGCGAGCGCAGCGACGGGAAGCGCGCCGTCACGCGGTGCGAGGTCGCCATCGGGCAGGCGCGCGGGCATAGCGTGAAGTGTGGCGGCTAGCGCGAAGCGGCCGCGACCGGCCTCGCCGGCTCGTGGACCAGCTCCCGCCCGCCGACGAAGCCGCGCCGGCTGGCCGCGGTCGACACGCCGATGTCGAGCACGGCCAGACCGATCAGCACCAGCAGCGGAACCGTCCAACCGCCCGTCAGGTCGTGCAGCGCGCCGACCGCGACCGGCCCGACGGCTGCGAGCGTGTAGCCGACCGACTGCGCCATCCCCGACAGCGCCGCCGCATGCTGCGTGTCGTCCGCGCGCAACACGAACAGCGACAGGATCAGCGTGAAGCCGGCGCCGAAGCCGATCCCCAGCAGCGCCGCCCACAGCCACGACGCCGCCATCGGCGCGACGAGCACGCCGGCGTAGCCGGCAACCGCCAACAGCGCGGCCACGAGTGCGATCGCACGCTGGTCGCGCATCCGCCCCGCGAGCGCGCCGACGACGAAGCCGAACGGGATCCCGACGATCAGCGCGAGCGACAGCAGCGCACCCGCGCTGCCCTTGCTCATCCCCTCGTGGCGGTAGATCTCCGGCAGCCACGCGACCATCGAATAGAAGAGGATCGACTGGATCGCCATGAAGCCGGTCACCCGCCAGGCGATGCGGTCGCGCCACAGGGTCACGCGCACGCCGGCGGCCGACGCGCGCGCCGAGCCGTTGCGCAGCAACGGCAGCCACACGAGCGCCGCGAGCAGTGCCGGCGCCGCCCACACCGCGAGCGCGGCGCGCCACGAGTCGCCGAGCCAGCCCTCGCTCGGGACCGCCAGACCGGCGCCGAGCGCCGCGCCGACGCCGAGCGCGACCGAGTAGACGCCGGTCACGAACGTCGCCTGCGCGCCAAAGCGGCGCTTCACGAGCGCCGGCAGCAGCACGTTCGCGACGGCGATCGCCGCTCCGGCCGCCAGCGTTCCGGCGAACAGCAGCACGACCGACGGAAGTGGGCGCAGCGCGAGGCTCGCCGAGAGGACGAGCATGCAGACGACGAGCGTGCGCTCGATCCCGAAGCGGGCCGACAGCCGCGGGCCGAGCGGCGAGATCAACCCGAACGCGAGCAGCGGCGCCGCCGCCAGCAGGCCGGCCGCCGTCCCCGACAGGCCGTCGCCCGCTCTCAGGTCGCGGATCAGCGGACCGATGACGGTCAGCGCCGAGCGCAGGTTGAGCGAGACGAGCACGAGCGCGAGCAGCAGCAGCACGAGCTCGCGTCTGTTCGGCGGCCCTTCGGTCACCCCGTCGAACCTAGCAGCGTGCTCAGTGCGCGATTGTGACGCCGAGCCACACGATCGCCAGCGAGCCGAGGAAGATCAGCCCCTCGAGCGCGTGCCGCTGGGGACGGCGCATGTGCCACACGACGAGTACGCCGACGAGCGCGACGAGCGCGAGCTTGACGTGCAGCGTGCCGTCGTCCCACAGCCGGTCGTGCGACGCCATCGCGGCGCCGGTCGCGATCAACACGCCGATCGCGACGAGCGTGCCGGCGCCGAAGCGCCGGGCGATCGTGCGCAGCTGCGGTCGCGTCTCCACCCCGCGCAACGCCGGCACGACGACGGCGGCCAGGAACAGCTGCCCGCCGACGAAGAACGCCATTGCGACGAGGTGGAGCCAGTGGACGAGGGTCCACACGGCGCGCCTCTTAGAAGATGCCGCTCAGCGCGCGGCCGGCGTCGGCCGCGAGGTTGAACAGCGGCTGCGGGACGATCCCGAGCACGATCGTCGCGGCGGCGGCGATCCAGGCGACGGCGAGTACCTCGGGCTGCGGGCGCGCGGCGGCGTCGGCCTCTTGCGAGCCGCCCGCGATGACGGGGATGCCGCTCGCGGTGGCGGCCGGCGCCTCGCGCATCCACATCGTCGCGACCACGCGCAGGTAGTAGCCGAGCGAGATCATCGAGCCGACCACGAGCACGATCGCGAGCCACGCGTAGTCGCCGTCGACCAGCGCGTCGATCAGGAAGACCTTGCCGATGAAGCCGGCGGTCGCGGGGACGCCCGCGAGCGCGAGCATCGCAATCGTCAGCGGCCACGCCAGCAGCGGCTGGGTGCGGCCGAGCCCGGCGAACGACGCGAGGTCGTCGCTCTCACCCTCGACGCGCTCGCGCGCGACGACGACCGCGAACGCGGCGAGGTTCATCGCCAGGTAGACGACGAGGTAGAACACGGTCGCCTTCGCGCCGAGCTGCGTGGCGACAATCACGCCCGCCAGCAGGTAGCCCGCCTGTGCGACGCCCGAGTAGGCGAGCATGCGCTTGAGCGACGTCTGCCCGAGCGCGCCGACGTTGCCGACGATGATCGTGATCGCGGCGAGCGCGGCGAGCATCGGCGCCCAGTCGAGCTGGGAGCCGACCAGCGCGGAGTCGAACAACCGCAGCAGCACGCCGAGCGCGGCGGCCTTCGTCGCGACCGCCATGAACGCGGTCACCGGCGTCGGGGCGCCCTCGTAGACGTCGGGCGTCCACTGGTGGAACGGCGCGACCGAGGCCTTGAAGGCGAGGCCGACGAGTGTGAGGCCGATGCCGGAGAGCAGCAGCACGTCGCCGCCGACCCCGTTGCCGGCGGTGATCGCGTGGTCGATGCCGGCGTAGTCGGTCGAGCCGGTCGCGCCGTAGATCAGCGCGAGCCCGTAGACGAGCGTCGCCGAGCCGACCGAGCCGACAATCAGGTACTTGAGGCCCGACTCGAGCGAGCGCTCGCGGCGCAGCTCGGTCGCGCACAGCACGTAGAGCGGGATCGACAGCAGCTCGAAGCCGAGGAACAGCGTCACGAGGTTCGTCGCGGCGACGAGGATCGCCATGCCGAGAATGGAGAAGAGGAGCAAGCTGAAGAACTCGCCCGGGCTCGCCTCCTGCGCGGCGCGCGAGCGCCAGGCGAGCAGGGTGGCACCGATGCCGGCGCCGGCGAAGGCGAACAGCAGCGTCCAGGTCAGGTCGTCGGCGAGCATCGCGCCGGAGACGAGCGAGGTCGTCTCGTCGAACTGCCAGATGCCGAGCCCGATCGCAGCGCCGAGCGTGGCGATGCTCAACAGCGGCGTCGCGTGACGCACCCAACGTCCGCGCGCGAGTCCGATCAGCAGCGTGAGGATCGCGCCGGCGGTGAGCGCGATGAAGGGCGAGAGCCCGGCGTAGTCGATGTGCGGCGCCTTGGCGTGGGCCGCTGCGAGGGTGAGCACGTTCATCGGATGATGTTGATCTCGGGGCCGACCTTGGCAACAGCCGCCTGGGCGGCCGCTTCGGAGCGCTTCAAGCCGAACTGCGGGTAGAGCGCGAGCGCGAGGATCACGAGCACCATCGGCGCGAGCACGGCAAGGTCGCCGAAGCCGACCTCGCGCGAGTCGACGCTCGGACCGACGCGGTTGTGCATCGCGCGGATGAACGCGCGCAGCACGTACACCGACGCCATCGCGACGCCGACCGCGGCGACGAACGCGAACACGACCTTCGCCTTGAAGACGCCGAGCAGGATCAGGAACTCGCCGACGAAGTTGGCGGATCCGGGCATCGCAAGCGTCGCCAGGCCGACGATCAGGAACAACGACGCGAGCACCGGTGCGCGGAAGGCGATCCCGCCCATGTCGCGCAGGTCCTCGCTGCCGCCGGCGCGCGCCGCCAGCAGCCCGACGATGAAGAACAGCGGCAGCGTCACGAGTCCGTGGTTGACCATCTGCAGCAGCGCGCCCTGCACGCCGTCCTGATTCAGGGCGAAGATCCCGAGCGTGATGAAGCCCATCTGGGCGACGGAGCTGAACCCGACGACGAGGCGCGCGTTGGTCGTTGAGAACGCCATCGCCGAGCCGTAGAGGATCGAGGCGACCGCGATCAGCAGCAGCAGCTCCTGGAAGTGCACCGACGCGTCCGGGAAGACGGGCAGCACGATGCGCAGGAAGCCGTACGCGGCGACCTTGGAGACGACGCCGGAGAAGGCGGACAGCGCCGGCAATGGCATCGTGCGGTAGCCGTCGGGCAGCCAGCCGTGCAGCGGGAAGGCCGGCATCTTCACCAGGAACGCGGCCGCGAAGCAGAGGAAGATCCACTCCTGCGAGCCGGTCGACAACGGCGTTCTTGCGAGCGCCGCGAGCGAGAACGTCAAGTCCGCATCATGCTGCTGAGCCGTCAGCACGCCCGTGGCGACCGCCGCGGCGAGCATCAGCAGCGAGCCGACGAGCGTGTAGATCACGAGCTTCGTCGTCGCGCGCACCCGCTCGGGCCGCTCGCCCGCGCCCCAGATCCCGGTGAGGAAGTAGAACGGGATCAGCATCAGGTCGAAGAAGGCGACGAACAGGATCAGGTCCTGCGCGCAGAAGGCGCCGAGCACGAACGTCTCGCTGGCCAGCAGCCACAGGTAGAACTGCCCCGGCCGCTCCCAGTCGGCGCGCAGGTTGGCCATCAGCGTCGCGCCGGCGAACAGCACCGTGCTCAGCAGCACGAGCACGAGGTTCAGCCCGTCGAGCCCGAGCGAGTAGGAGATGCCGAGCGCCGAGATCCACGAGCGGTCGGTCACGAACTGCATGCCGTGACCGCTGTCGAAGCGCACGACGAACGAGATCGCGATCGCCAGGGTGGCGAGCGCGCCGAGCAGCGCGAGCCGCGGCGCGACGCGCGGAGCGAGCGCGCACAGCACGGCGACGACGAGCGGCAGCCAGATCAGGATGGAAAGGGTCATCAGCTCGCCGTGATCAGGAAGTAGAGGAGGACCGCGGCGCCGCCGAGCAGCAGCAGCGCGGCGTAGTAGCGCAGGAAGCCGGTCTGGATCGCGCGCACCGCGGCCGAGCCGGCGCGCACGACGGACGTCGTGCCGTCGACGAGCGTCCCCTCGACGACGACGCGCTCGAACGTGCGGCGCGAGAAGTTGCCGAAGGCGGCGAACGGGCGCACGACCACGAGGTCGATCAGCTCGTCGAAGTACCACTTGTTGACGAACAGCGTGTAGACCGGCTTCAGCCGCTGCTGCCATGCGGCGGACGTGCCCGGCCGCGCGACCCACACGCGGTGCGCGAGCGCGATCCCGAGCAGCGCCAGCACGGTGCCGAGCGCCATGCCGAAGTAGATGAGGCTGTCGCTCGGGTCGTCGTGGATGTACTTCGAGTCGGCGAACGTCGGCTCGAGGAAGTTCGTGATCACGTGGTCGACGTTCGGGATCTGCACAAGCCCGGCGACGGTCGCGCCGATCGCCAGCAGCCCCATCGCGACCTTCATCGGCAGCGCCCACTCGGCGATCGTGTGCTCGGGGCCGGGGAAGCCGACGTCGGTGTCCTCCTCCTCGCCGTTGGCCGGGTTGGTCGGCACCTCGGCGTGCGCGAGGTGGCCGTGCTCGAGCTCGCGCGCCTCGGCGCTCGGCTCGCCCCAGAAGGCGCGGAAGATCATCCGCCACGTGTAGACGGCGGTCAGGAACGCGCCGATGTAGCCGACGACATAGAGCGCGACGAACCAGCCGCCGCGCGCGCCGACGAACGCGAGGATCTCGTCCTTGCTGAAGAAGCCGGAGAAGGGCGGCACGCCGGACAGGGCGAGCCCGCCGACGACGAAGCAGCCGAACGTGAACGGCATCGATCTGCGGAAGCCGCTCATCTTGTCGAGCGACTGCGCGCCCGCCATCGCGCCGATGATCGAGCCGGCCGCCATGAACAGCAGCGCCTTGAAGAAGGCGTGCGTCATCAGGTGGAACAGGCCGGAGACGTAGCCGCCGGCGCCGACGGCCATGATCATGTAGCCGATCTGCGACATCGTCGAGTACGCGATCACGCGCTTGATGTCGGTCTGCGTG
>Ga0207690_10000066_pt1 | contig 91772 bp, 88 predicted proteins | sample KBSC23metaG_FD_184315 | JGI IMG/M metagenome (GOLD analysis project Ga0207690, IMG submission 184315) | Corn rhizosphere microbial communities from Kellogg Biological Station, Michigan, USA - KBS C2-3 metaG (SPAdes) (version 2) | ecosystem: Host-associated > Plants > Roots > Rhizosphere > Soil ... | reverse complement strand
GCGTTGATGAAGATGCGCTTGAAGGGGACCTCGCCCATGAAGTGCAGGCCCTGCATCATCATCCGGGCGACCCAGAAGAAGATGATGTCGAAGCCGGTGATCAGGGTGTGGGTCGGATAGAACCGCGACAGGTCGTCGGTCTTCTGCGGCCAGCCCAGCGTCGAGAATGGCCACAGCGCCGAGGAGAACCAGGTGTCGAGCACGTCCTCGTCCTGGCGCAGCGGCTCCTCGCGGCCGTAATGCTCGTAGGCCTGGCGTTTGGCCTCGCCTTCCGTCTCGGCGACGAAGATCTTTCCGCCCGGCCCGAACCAGGCCGGGATGCGGTGGCCCCACCAGAGCTGGCGCGAGATGCACCAGGGCTGGATGTTCCGCATCCACTCGAAATAGGTCTTCTCCCAGGCCTTGGGGACGAAGGCCGTGTCGCCCTGCTCGATCGCCTTGATCGCGGGCTTGGCCAGTTCCTCGGCGTTCACGTACCACTGGTCGGTCAGATAGGGCTCGACCACGACGCCGGAGCGGTCGCCGTGCGGGACCATGTGGCGGGTCTTCTCGACCCCGCGCAGCAGGCCCAGCCGCTCGAATTCCTCGACCACCTTCTTGCGCGCCGCGAACCGGTCGAGCCCGCGGTACTCCGCCGGCGCGTTGTCGTTGATCCGCGCGAAGTCGTCGAAGACGTTGATCATCGGCAGGTTGTTGCGCTTGCCGACCATGAAGTCGTTGAAGTCGTGGGCCGGCGTGATCTTGACCGCGCCGGACCCCTTCTCCGGGTCCGCGTAGTCGTCGGCGATGATCGGCACCGGGCGGCCCACGATCGGCAGGCGCACGGCGCGGCCGATCATCCCCTTGTACCGCTCGTCGCTCGGATGCACCGCGACGGCGGTGTCGCCCAGCATGGTCTCCGGCCGCGTGGTCGCCACGACGATCTCGCCGGAGCCGTCCTCCAGCGGATAGGCGAAGTGCCAGAAGTGGCCGTCGACCTCGCGCTGCTCCACCTCCAGGTCGGAGATGGCGGTCTGGAAGTGCGGGTCCCAGTTCACCAGCCGCTTGTCACGGTAGATGAGCTTTTCCTTGTAAAGGGTCACAAAGACCTTGCGAACCGCCGCCGACAGGCCCTCGTCCAGGGTGAAGCGCTCGCGGCTCCAGTCGCAGGAGGCGCCCAGGCGCTTCAGCTGGTTGACGATGGTCCCGCCGGACTTGGCCTTCCACTCCCAGATCTTCTCGACGAAAGCGTCGCGGCCGAGGTCGCGGCGGCTCTGGTTGCCGGCTTCGGCGAGCTGGCGCTCCACCACCATCTGGGTGGCGATGCCCGCGTGGTCGGTGCCGGGCAGCCACAGGGCGGCCTTGCCGCGCATGCGCTCGAAGCGGATCAGCACGTCCTGCAAGGTGTTGTTGAGCGCGTGGCCGATATGCAGCGAGCCGGTGACGTTCGGCGGCGGGATGACCATCGAGAACGGCTCGGCGGCCGGATCGCTGGTCGGCGCAAACCCGCCCGACGCCTCCCAGGCGGCATAGAGGCGCGGCTCGACGGATTTCGGATCGAAGGTCTTTTCAAGCATCTCGGAATTCTGGCTGGGCGGGTTCAAATAGAGGTCCGCTCATCCCCGCGAAAGCGAGGGCCCAGGCTTTTTGCGTTTTCAGAATCCCGAATGACCGAGAGCTGCCAACGGCAAACTCAGAAACAGAAAACACCTGGGTCCCCGCTTTCGCGGGGATGAGCGGTGATATGAGGTTAGCGTACTCGCCCGCGGGCGATACGCGCGACCTCGGCCTCGACGGACTGCTGCACGATGGCCGGAAGGTTGTCGTCCAGCCACTGCTGCAGGAGCGGGCGCAGGAGTTCGCGCACCACGTCTTCGAGCGTGCGGTCGCTGCGCGGCATGGCGATCGCCGCCGAGAGTTGTCCGAACGCCGAGGCGGCCGCTGTCGCGGCATGCTCGCTGACCAGGCTCTCGACCGGCGCGGGGGCGGCCATGGCGACCGGCTCAGGCTCGGGGACCGGCGGCTCGGCGGCCGCTGGCGCTACGACGTCGAGATCGCCGTGGGTCTCCACCTTGTCCGTCAACTCCAACGCCTCCTCTTCAACCGCGGGCTCGGGTTCAGGTTCAGGTTCCGCGGCCGCCGCGACAGGCTCGGGCTCGGGCTCCACGGCAGGTTCCGGCTCAGGTTCGGGCGCGGCCTCGAGGGCTGCGGGTTCCTCGGCCGGCGCAGCCGCGGGTTCTTCCGCCGGCGGCGCGTCGTCTTCGGAGATGATCCGCCGGATGGAGGCAAGGATCTCCTCCATGGTCGGTTCTTGCGAGGTCTGTTCGGACATGGGCCGGCCGCCGAGCGAAAAATGAATCCGTTACGGCTTTAGCCTAGACCATTTTCAGCCGAAGGGGAGGCCTGCTTCGAAAGCCTACTTCCTGGCAGGCGCATTCTTGGCGGCCCCATCCTTGGCCTCGGCGGCGGGCGCCGGCTGCAGCCCCGGGCCGATGGGCGCTTCGCCCGGCTTGTCGGCGCTCATCGGGATCGGCGGGGCGGCCAGGATCCTGTCGACCGCCGAGATCGGCTCTTCCCACGGCACATAGCCCAGCGCGAACCGCAGCTTCCGGAAGTTCCGCTTGGGGTCGTACTGGGTGACGGACGGGATCAGGTCCTTGCCCTCCAGGCGGCCCATGACGGCGAGCACCGTGGCGGCGGCCAGGTATTCGTCGTGCTTCGCCGCGACCGCGCTCAGCTCGTCGTTGCGCAGCTCCTGCTCGGCGTTCAGCACATCGAGGGTCGTGCGCAGGCCGACCTTCTGCTCCTGCGTCGTGCCTTCGGCTGCGATCTGGGCCGCACGGACCGCCTGGTCCGTCGAGTCGATGTTGGCCCGCGCCGCGACGAGCTGGTTCCAGGCCTGGGTGATCGACTGCAGGACCGAGCGGCGCTGGGTCTCGATGTTGATGCGGTCGGTGTTGTTGCGCTCGATCGACTGGCGAATGCGCGAACTGGTCAGGCCGCCGGTGAAGATCGGAACGGTAACGACCGCCGAGACCTGCACCTGGCGGGAAAAGATGTCCTGCTCGAACGGCACGGCGGTCCCGCCCAGGAACCGCGCCGAGCCCTGGAGATCGAGGCGCGGCATCCGTTCCGCGCGGGCGCCGGCCACCCGCGCGCGGCTCGCCGCCTCGGCGAACTGCTGGGCGCGCAGGGTGGGATTGAACTTCTCGGCGATCGAGAAGGCGTCGTCGGCGTTACCCGGCAGGAGGTAGGCGAGCGAGGGCTCGGCGGCCAGCTCGCCGGGGTTCCGCCCGACCACGGCGGCGTAGCTCGCGCGGCTGATGGCCAGTTGGGCCGTCGCCGTTTGCATCAGGGCCTGGGCGGCCGCCAGGCGCGACTCCGACTGGGCCACGTCGGTGCGGGTGATCTCGCCTACGTCGAAGCGCGCCTTGGATTCCTCCAGCTGTTTTTGCAGCACGGTGACGTTTTCCTGGCGGATGCGCAGGCCTTCCTGGTCGCGGCGCACATCCACATAGGCCTGGATGACGGTCAGCAGCACCTGGGCCTCGACGCGGCGCAGGGTCTCGCGGCCGGACATGATGTCGCCCTCGGCGGCGGAGACGGCGGCGGCCGTGCGGCCCCCGGTCCAGATCGGCTGCGAGAGTTGCAGGCCCACGGCCGCGGCGTTGCTCTCGCTGATTCCGAAGCCGCCCCTGGTGTCGGGGATGCCATCGCCGTTGAGGTCGATCTGCTGGGCGGCGGCCGACGGCGTGCGCAGTTCATTGTAGGTCGCCGAGCCTTGCAGGCTCAGTTGTGGCCGCCAGCCGGATCGCGCCTGGACGAAGTTCTCATCCAGCGCCCGCTGGGTGGCGCGCTGGGCCTGCAGGGTCGGATTGGTCTCGTAGGCCAGCGCGATCGCGTCGGCGAGCGTCTCGGCGCAGGCCGGCGCCGCAAAACTGCCGGCGACGCCTGCACTGAAGATCGCGGCGAGCAGCCGTCCGCGAAGCATCTTCGACATTCCGTATCCCCAAAATCGCCGAGCGAGACTTGTTCTGTGGGCCGAGGTGTGGCGCCAACACCTACTCCGCGTCACCTTAAGCTTTTTTCACCACGCCGTTCCTGCGGCGTTTCAGATCACTACTCGAAGGCGAAACCGTGTTCAGCGGCAAAGCCGGCCATCACCGGCGGGGTTGCGTCGAACACCTCGCGGCGGCCGACGCCATCCTCCGTCCGCAGGTAGATGCAGGCCTTGCCCACGGGGCCGTCCCGCTCGATCACGCCCAGGCGCCCGCGCAAGGCGAGCGCGGACAGCCATGCGCCGGGCACGCGCCCCACCGCGCCCTCGCAGACGATCAGGTCGTAGGCGCCGTCGGCCGGCGGCTGCGACAGATCGCCCTCGTCCAGCGGCGTGACGTCCAGGCCCAAGCGCTCCAGCACGGCCGCGGCATAGGGCGCGGCGACGGCCAGCGCGCGTTCGCCCGGCATCGGGCGCACCGCCTGCAGCAGCTTGGCCACGTCGCGCGGCTTCAGCAGCGCGCGGCCCGGCGCGTACTCCACCTCGATGTCGGCATAGGCCAGGTAGGCCTTGGCCGGCGGCAGGAACGTCTCGCGGGCGATCGCGCGCATGGCCTCGTGCAGGCGCACGTCGGTGACGTCGGCGGGGCGAACCTGGCTCTCCACCATGTTCAGCCGGGCGGCGGCGTTATCGGCCATTCAAGAGGTCCTTAAGGGCGCGCAACAACTGTCGTGCGGCTTATAGGTCTGCGCCGCCGGACAAGGCAATCGCGCCCATCGCCCCACCGTTGCCCCAACCGTTGCCCAAGGCCCGGCCTTCTGTTAGCGATCCGCCCCCCGGCACGTGGCGGTCGCCGCTCCGCGCCGGTATGATAGCGATTTCGAGCCCCATCCGGTCTTCCGGCGGCTCGCGGCGGCCTGATGGCGGAGTGGTGACGCAGCGGACTGCAAATCCGTGCACCCGAGTTCGATTCTCGGTCAGGCCTCCAAAACTTCCCTGATGTTCAGTCCGCGATGCGACGGATAACCGCGTTCCGCCATCGCTCCGGGCGCGCTAAGTCGGCCGCATGGCTTGGTACACCCTGAAGACTTTCGTCCTGGAGCCCGGCGCCCAGCGGGAAAGCCCGCTCGACCGGTTCACCTTCGAGGCGCCGGAGGACACCATCGCAAAGCTGGTCGCGCTCAAATGGCTGGATGCGCTTCGGCCGTGCAGTTCCGCCATCCTGATCGGCGAGACGGACGAGATTGTGCAGTTGATCGACCCGCCCCGCGCTCACATCGCGGCGGCCTAGAACACCGGTTCCCGGCGGGTCACCCGTTCAGCGCCAACGTGAGCGCCTTCGGACCTGGGTGCAATCGATCCGAAGGCGCTCATGGCCGCTGGAGGTGCATCTTCGCGACAAGCTCAAAACTTAAGTGAATCGGCGCGCGCGTCACCTGATTTTTCAGGCAAAGCGATCCTGTTAGAAAGTATAAGAGCCAAGGCTTCGTAGCCGCCGGCAGAGGCGGCCAAATCATCGGCCAACGGGCGGAGGTGATCGAGGCCGGCGCCTACCGGAAAGTTCAGTCCGCCACGCGCCTCGCGAGGTCGCTGGACTTGGTCGCGACCCGCGCGCCGAGTGAGATGAAGGCGCCGCGCCGCCCTGGAAACCGCCAGCATTGAGCCCATCGCGGCCCTGCGGGGTTTCCTTTAGGTGTTCATACGGATTTTCTCTGCAGGCGGAGCCGGGCAGAATGGGTGATGCTCGGCGGCCGACGGACCCAAGCCCATGAATAGATTGTGGTCCGTCTTCGATCCAGTCACGGCGGATGGCAAGCGGTCGCTGCGCGGCTTCTTCCTCGGTCAGTTCCTGGCGCTGCTCGCCGCCGTGGCCACCCTGGCCGCGCACCTGGTCTTCGGGCCCCTGTTCGGCGCCTCGGTCTACCTCTTCTGCCTGCCGGCCCTCCTGCTCTGCTCAGGCCTCGGCGGCCGCGCCTGCGGGCTCACCGCCACCCTGATCCTGGCGGCCGGCGCCTATGTCGCCGACGCCTACACCCGCCTGCCCGAGCCCGAACGGATTGCCCGGGTTGCCCTGTTCCTCGTGTTGGGCGCGGCGGTCGCCTACCTGGGCGGCTGGATGCGACGACAGGTCCGCGGCCTGCGGCGCAGCCTCGACGCGCGCGAGGAGCAGGAGGTCATCCTGCGCGCCAGCCTGGACGCCGTGTCGGAGGCCAGCATCACGATCGACGAGTGCGGCGCGATCGTCAGCTTCAACGAGGCGGCCGAAGCCCTGTTCGGCTGGACCGCGCAGGAGCTCCGCGGCCAGGACCTGAAGGTGCTGATGCCGCCCGACCAGGCCGTCATCCACGAGCACTACGTCCAGCGCTACCTGCAGACCCGCGAGCGGCGAGTGATCGGCAGCTCGCGCCAGGTGACGGGTCGTCGCCGGGACGGTTCGGACTTTCCCATGGAGCTGCGCATCGCCGAGCTGCGGGTCGGGCCACGGCGCTATTTCACCGGCGTGATGCGCGACCTGAGCACGATCCGCGACGCCGAGCGCCGGTCGGACCAGCTGCAGGCCCAGCTCACCCAGATCTGGAGCCTCAACTCGATGGGCGAGATGGCTTCGGTGCTGGCCCATGAACTCAACCAGCCGTTGTCCGCCGTCGCCAACTACCTGCGCGCGGCGAGAACCCTGATCGCCAATCTGGAGATCGACGAGGACGACCTGATCGACGCGGTTTCGCGCGCCGGCGACCAGGCGGTGCGGGCCGGCGAGATCATCCGGACCATGCGCGACCTGGCCACCCGCGGCGGCACGGAACAGAAGCCCGAAAGCCTCTCCGCCATCGTCGACGAGATCCGATTTATTATTAACCTTATGGCGCGGGATGCTGACGCGCGGATATCCTACAACCTTCACAATGGCTCGGACACAGTCCTGGCTGACCGCATCCAAGTCCAGCAACTTATAGTTAACCTGGTGCGGAATGCGATAGATGCAATCGCAAAGTTTCCCGACCGGGAAATCCGTATTTCCACGCGGGTTGGAGAAGATCGCAAGATCGTCATGACAGTCGAAGACAGTGGCCCAGGAGTCGATCCCACGGTCTCCGGCCGCGTCTTCCAACCGCTGGCCAGCACCAAGCCCACGGGAATGGGACTAGGCCTTTCGATTTGTCGCGCTATAGTAGAAAACCATGGCGGGCGAATTTGGGTAGAACCCAGTCCGCTGGGAGGCGCTGCTTTCAGTTTCGTATTGGCGCGGACGGGTGCGAATGGTGATGACGCGAGCGGCCGAACGGACCGTATTCGTCGTCGATGACGACGAGGCGGCGCTCGATTCGCTGGTCATGCTGCTGCGCTCGGATGGACTCAACCCTCGCGGGTTTTCGTCGGCCGCCAGCTTTCTCGAAACCCTGACGCCCGAGGCGCGCGGCTGCATCATCAGCGACGTACGCATGCCGGGCATGGACGGCGTCCAGCTCCTGCGCACGCTGAAGGCCATGCACTGTCTGCTGCCGGTGATCGTCATCACCGGCCATGCCGACGTCACGGTCGCGGTCCAGGCGATGAAGGCCGGCGCGGCGGAGTTCGTCCAGAAGCCGTTCGAGAGTGAGCTGATCCTGCGCATGGTGCGCGCCTGCCTGGAGGAGAACGACGACGCGGTCGACGCCAGCGCCGAGCGGGACCACGTGCTGCGCCGCATCGAAAGCCTCACCGCCCGCGAACGACAGGTTCTCGACCTGGTCATCCAGGGCGCCAGCAACAAGGTCGTCGCCGCCAACCTCAGCATCAGCCCGCGCACCGTCGAGATCTACCGCGCCAACGTCATGTCGAAGATGCGCGCCGACACCCTCTCGGACCTGATCCGCATGACGCTGCTCAGCGGCGCGGCCTGACCGGTCCTACGTAGGTTTCCCTAGGTACTGGCGCCGAAGTGATTTCGCCTCTCGCGTGTGTTTGATTCGCGCCAAGATGGCAGGCTTGACCACAGCGATGCAGCGCCCCGCGGGGGCCGGCGGACCGGGGGCGGACCGCCTCGCCGCCCTGCATCGCATGTCCGGCTCGCTCACCCACGACTTCAACAACCTGCTGGGGGTGATCCTCAGCGCCAACGAGCGCCTGGCGCAGGAGCTTCCGGACGGCAGCGACGAGCAGAAGCTGGCGCTGATCGGGATGGAGGCCGCCGAACGCGGCGCCGAGCTGCTGCGCCGGGCGCTGTCGCTCGCCCACGCCGAGGCTCCCGAGCCCGACCCGGTCGACTGCGGCGACGCGCTGGCGACCCTGCGAAACCTGGCCCGTCAGGCGATCGCGCCGGGCGTGCGGCTGAGCATCGCGGGCCCCGTCCTGCCGCTGCAATGCGTCGGCGACCGCACCGACCTGGAGATGGCGCTGCTCAACCTGTGCCTCAACGCCAGCCAGGCGATCGCCGACGAGGGAGACATAACCGTGCGCGTGTCGGCTGTGACGCTCTGCGTCGCCGAGGCGCGCCGGCTGGGCCTGGCCCGCGGCGCCTATGTCGCCTTCAGCGTGCGCGACACCGGCAGGGGCATGTCGCCGCAGACCCTGGCGCGGGCGACGGATCCGCTGTTCACCACCAAGGCCACAGGCACGGGCCTGGGCCTCAGTTCGGTGACCGATTTCGCGAAGTCCACGGGCGGCGCGCTTACACTGCAGTCCCGCGAGGGCGAGGGCACGACCGCGACCCTCTACCTGCCGCTCGCGCAGGCCGCCGAGACGGCGGCGGCGGCGTAGACGCCCACCTCAAGGCCGCCCATCCCCGCGAACGCGCGGGACCCAGGCGCTTTTGTTGTAACCTCGCCGCCACCCAAGCTTCTCCAAAGCGCCCGAAAATAGGGAAAACCTGGGCCACCGCCTTCGCGGGGACGAGCGGATGCTGGGGCGGCCTCGCGCCCACGAAAAAGGGCCGGACGCCGCGAAGCGTCCGGCCCTGCGCCGGCCTGTTGGGGGTGATCAGGCGGCCAGCGGTGGGTGTTCCCTGGGCTCCGGAGCCTGGGTGCGCGCAGGCGTGTCGCGCAGCATGTAGCCGCCGCCCCACACGGTCTCGATCTGGCTGTTGCCGTTCGAGGCCTCGGCGAGCTTCTTGCGCAGCTTGCAGATGAAGACGTCGATGATCTTCACCTCCGGCTCCTTGAGGCCGTTGTAGAGGTGGTTCAGGCACATTTCCTTGGTCAGCACGCTGTTCTTCCGCAGCGAGAGCAGTTCCAGCACCTTGTATTCGCTGGGGGTCAGGTGGATCGGCGTGCCGGCCACCTCGGCGCTGCGGGTATCGATGTTGAGCGCGATGTCGCCGGTGCGGATGATCGACTCCGAATGACCTCGCGAGCGGCGCACCACCGCGTTGATCCGCGCGGCCAGCTCGGCCTTGTGGAAGGGCTTGGTGATGAAGTCGTCGGCGCCGGCGGACAGGGCCTTCACCTTGGTGTCGATGTCGCCCGTCGCGGTCAGGATGATCACCGGCGTCTCCACCTTCTTGAGGCGCACGGCGCGCAGCACCTCCAGCCCGCTCATGTCGGCCAGGTCGAGGTCCAGCAGCACCAGGTCGTAGTCGTAGAGGTCGGCAAGCTCGATCGCGTCCTCGCCCAGGTCCGTCGTGAACACATTGTGCCCTTCGGCGGTCAGCTTCAGCTCGATGCTCTTGGCCGCAACCGGATTGTCTTCCACCAGCAGAATATGCATTTTCAGCTCCCCTGTTTTCCTAAGTCATTGGAATGGTTATCGATCAGGCGGTTCGATAGCGCCACGATCTGCGACATGCGAAAGGGTTTGGCGAGGACCTCGTCGGCCCCCAGGTGCTTGGCCCATTTCAGGTAGTTGCGCCGTCCGCCCGGCCCCGCGCCGGAGATCGCGATGATCTTGGGCGGCCTGGGCTTGCGCCGGATTTCGAGGATCGCGGCGATCCCTTCCATCTCCGGCATGACGATGTCGGTGACCACCAGGTCGGGCTGGTAGGCGTCGATGAGTCCCACGCCCTTGCGGCCGTTCTCGGCGGACCGGGTGGTGTAGCCGGCGGCCGCGAAGGCCTGCCCCATCAGCCACAGGAGCGCCGGATCGTCGTCGATCAGCAGGACCTTGCAGGTCGAGCTGTCGGCCTCCCGCGGAATGTGGCGACTTCTGGGCATATGTGGCGAACTCGCGGCGTTGACTTATGGTTAACGCCTTAAACCATGCTGATTCGCGAGCTTCACCCTGGGACGGCTACCTAGGGGAATTCCCGTATGGGTAGAATGTGGCGGGCGCCCCGGGGAATTGTGGCGCCTCGCCGTTTTCCGAGGGTCAGCGGCGCTCGCGCCAGAGGGAAATCGCCAGCCTGGGGCGCACCGCGAAGAGCGCGAGCCAGACGGCCAGCACGCCCAGGTAGCGCAGGCCGCGCCGCCGCGGTCGGATCTCGGTCTCGTAGAGGTTGGCGTAGTCGGCGACGATGCTCATGGTCGATCTCCTCGTTTCGGCGAGGAGGGCTTAAGCGCCGGCCACGACAGTTCCGGACGCATGTGCAGCGCGAGCGAGCTCGATCTGCTCGACCAGGAGGCCTTTCAGCCGCGCCGGCCCCAGCACCTGCACCTGGTCGCCCCAGGTGAACAGATGCCAGGCCAGTTCGCGCATGCCGCTCGAGCGGAAGCGGACCAGCACCGAGCCGTCGGGCTGCGGCTCGACGCTCTGGTTGGCGTGGAAGCGCCAGCGCAGGGCGCCCTCGGCCGAGGCCGGCAGGATGCGCAGCGCCACGTCCTCGGTATCGTCCTGGTAGATGCCGAAGCTCTCGTCCGCATAGTCCTGCAGGGAGAAGCCGGGCGGGCGGGCGCCGGGGCGGCCGGTCACCGCCACCTCGCGCAGCCGGTCGAGCCGCCAGTTGCGTGGCGTCCCCTCGCCTTCCGCCGCCACGAGGTAGTTGGCGCGACCGAACAATACGCCATAGGGCGTCACCTCGCGGGTCCGGCCGGGCGTCGAGCCGCCCTCGTAGCGGAAGCTGAGCGTCGACAGCGCCTTCAGGGCCTCGCGCACGGCAGACAGCACGGCCTCGTCCTCGAACGGCCTGGGCCCCGCCTGCACGGCGATGGTCTCGGCCTGCAACAGGGCTTCGAGGTCGGGCGCCAGCTTGCGGCGCGCGGCGGCGCGGGTGGCGGACAGCACCTTCTGTTCCAGCGAGCGCAGGGCCGCGGCCCGGGCGGACGCGCCCTGCCCGGCGAAGGTCTCCGCCGCGCCGGCCAGCGCCGCCAGCTCCTCGGCGGTCGGCGCCTGGAACAGGCCGTCCAGCCCGGCGGGGATGCGAAAGCGCCGCGTCGGCGGGTCGTCCACCTCCTCGAGCTGCGGGAAAACGTCGCGCACGGCGTCGCGCATCCGCTCGGCGGTCCGCCGGCCGACGCCCACCCGCTCGGCCATTTCGTCGAGGGTCAGCCCTTCGGAGGTCGAGGCCAGCATCCGCGCCAGCTCCAGCAGCCGGCCAGCCTTTTCGTGTCGCATTTCACTACGTCCGATTCTGGCGCACCCCAGGATCACACCTGAACCCGTCGCCACACGCAACGGAGTTTCAGACCATGGCCTACCGCCGCTTCCGTCCCCGCCTCGCCCCGGCCCCGATCCCGACCGAAGGCCTCGAACGCGCCGCCCTGCCCGGCTCGGTCGTCGACGCCGTGCTGCGTTTCCACGACGAAGAACAGCACCAGGGCCCCGGCCGCACCCTGCTGCGGCTCAGCGAAAAGCGCCTGCGCGCGCCGGAGGTGAAGAAGGCGCTGGGCAAGCTCGCCCCGCGCGCGGCCAACGTCGCCATCCTGTGGAACGACGACGAGGACCAGATCATCCGGGTGCTGGAGGCAGCTTGAGGCCGCCTCCCTTGTGGAAGGCGCCGGCAACGCGACCCGGCTCTGGAGAGGCAACGGAATCCGCCAAAATCGATTACTATTGCCAGCCAAGCTGGACGCGTGCGCCAAGGATGCGAGTGTTTCGGGCCCGGCAAGATGAAGCCAAACCCGTGGGGCCGACGATCTTCGGCTCTGCGGAGCCCTGCTTTGGGCCGGGAGCCCCGTGTTGGAACGAGACAAGCAGCGCCAACCCCCCGACACCGAGGAAAGCCAACACCGGCGCCTCATCGACGCGATCAGCGACTACGCGATCTACATGCTCGACGCCGACGGCGTCGTCACGAGCTGGAACTCCGGGGCCGAGCGCCTGAAGGGCTACCGGGCCGACGAGATCGTCGGCCAGCATTTCGCCCGGTTCTATACGGAGGAGGATCGCCAGGCGGGCGTGCCGCAGCAAGGCCTCGACGTCGCGCGGCGCGACGGACGCTCGGAAATCGAGGGCTGGCGCGTTCGCAAGGACGGTAGCCGCTTCTGGGCGCATGCGAATATCCAAGCCATTCGCGACGACGACGGCGACGTCGTTGGGTTCGCCAAGATCACCCGGGATCGAACCGAACCGCACGAGGCGCAGCAGGCGCTGGACGAGGCGCGCCAAGCCCTGTTCCAGTCGCAAAAGATGGAGGCGGTCGGCCAGTTGACCGGCGGGATCGCCCACGACTTCAACAATCTGCTCACGGTGATCATCGGAGGGCTCGACACAACCCTTCGCGGGATCGGGCCCAATCCCCGCCTGGAGAAGGCGCTCGGCATGGCCAGGCTGGCGGCCGAGCGGGCGGTGAACCTGACCTCGCGCCTGCTTGCCTTCTCACGTCGCCAGGCGCTCCAACCCGTCGCGTCGGACCTGAACGGGCTGGTCCGGCACATGACCGAGATCCTGCATCATTCGCTTGGCGAGCAGATCGAGCTGGAGGGCGTGCTGTACCCGCGCCTCTGGACCGTGGAGGTCGACCCGAACCAGCTGGAGGCGGCCGTCCTCAACCTCGCCGTCAATGCACGCGACGCCATGCCCAACAGGGGCAAGCTCACCATCGAAACGGCCAACACCTACCTGGACGAGAGCTACCAGGATACCGACACCGAGGTGATCCCCGGCCAATATGTCCTGCTGTCGGTGGCGGACACGGGCCACGGCATCCCCAAGGATGTGCTTGCCCGGGTGTTCGAGCCGTTTTTCACCACCAAGGAAGTGGGAAAGGGCACAGGTCTTGGCCTCAGCATGGTCTACGGCTTCGTCAAGCAGTCCGGCGGCCATGTCACCATCTACAGCGAGCCCGGCCAAGGCGCCTGCGTGAAGCTCTATTTCCCGCGCTATTTCGGGGCGGACCCGCCGGAGAATGTCGTCGAGGAGCAGGCGTGGCCCAGCGCCGCCCAAGGGGAAGTGATCCTCGTCGTGGAGGATAACGAGGTTGTCCGCGTCTACAGCGTGACGAGCCTGACAGAGCTCGGCTACAAGGTGCTGGAGGCCGCCGACGCCGAAAGCGCGCTCCCCTATCTCCGCGGCGACGAGCGGATCGACCTCCTGCTCACCGACGTGGTGCTGCCCGGACGCAGCGGCAGGTCGCTCGCCGAAGAAGCCGCGGGCATCCGGCCGGGACTGAGAGTGCTCTACACGACCGGCTACTCGCGCAACGCCATCGTGCACCAGGGCCGTCTCGACCCCGGCGTCGACCTGCTGGCCAAGCCGTTCACTTTCGAGCAGCTGGCCGCTCGCGTGCGCCGCGTCCTCGATGCGCCGGCGCGACGCGCCCTTTGATCCTGGCCGTCCAGAAGCTCGAAGATTCTGAGTGACGACGACCTGGCCGCGGCGGGAGGCTAGGGCGTTTGGCGGCTCGGCTGGCGCCGCCTGGCGGAGGGCGCGCGGCCGACCCCAACCGAGCGTCGAACCCTCTAAGGCGCCGGTGTCCCCTCGGCCTTGTAGTTGGGCTGGTCGATGGCGATCCGGTCGCGGGCGATGGTCTGCAGCGCGGCCAGCAGGCCGGGCGTCTCGACGGTCAGGTCGCCGGCGCGGATGGCGGCGCAGAGCTCGCTGTTGAGGTCGGCGTAGCTCCCCTCGTGGCCCAGCAAGCCGGCCATCAGCCGCGCCGCCCTCGCTTCGGCCGCCGGCCCTTGAGCCAGCTCCCGGCCAACCACGCCCAGCACATTCACCGCCACCCGCGCCAGGAAGGCGTTGCGTGGGTCGAGGCCGGGGCGGATCTGGTCGATCCACAGCGCCACGGCCTGCGCCAGCTCCTCGGTTTTCGGATGGGTGATCACAAGCTCTGCTCCAGAAGCACCACGAGGTCCGCCTCGGTCTCCGAGACGCGACGCCCGATCATCGGCCGCTCCACCGACTTCTCCACGCCGTTCGCCCAGGAGAGGTACATGGTCAGGCACATCACGCCCCAGCGCAGCGAGCCCAGCATCTGCCAGAAACGCACGCGGGAGAGCTCGACCGGACGTCCGCCCGCCGCCGCATAGCCGGCCAGCAGGTCGGCGTACTCACCGAACCCGCCCACCGGCCGGTCGGGCCGCCCGAACCGCCAGGAGTTGGTGCAGATCCAGCCCATGTCCTCCGCCGGGTCGCCGATGTGCGAGAGCTCCCAGTCCAGCACCGCCACGACGCCGCGCTCCGGATCGAACATCAGGTTGCCATTGCGGAAGTCGCCGTGCAGCAGCACCGGCGCCACCGGCCCGGGCAGGTGCGCGCGCAGGTACTGGAAGGCCAGGTCGAGGATCGGCCGCTCGGCGCCGGTGGCCCGATAGACCTCTTCGTAGCGGTCGAGTTCACCCTTAGCGTCCGAGACCTTGAGGTTCAGCCCGTCCGGCGGCGGCGTCGCGTGGATCGGGACCAGCGCCTCGCCGCACTGGCGCGCCAGCTTGCCGCGCACCGCGTCGAAGCGCGGATCACCGACGATCCGGCGGCCGAGCGTCTCACCCTCCACCCGGCCCATGACGTAGGCCTCGCCCAGCCCGTCGGCCTCGTCGCAGAGATGGCGCACCGGCGGGACGAGCGCGCCCCTGGCGCCGGTGGCGCGGATCAACGCCGCCTCCGTCGCCAGGCTGACCGATCGCGCGTTCTCCGGATCGAACGGCGCGCTGCGCCGGCGCAGGATCAGGTCCTCGCGGCCCTTTGGCCCGGCGACGGCGAAGGCCCAGGTTTCCATGCTGGCCCCGCCCGACAGCCGCTGGGCGCCGTCGAGGCGCGCGCCCGCGCCGCCCAGGCGGTCGGCGAGCTTTTCGAGGCTTGAAGGAACATCGACTGTCATGACCCGACGGAATAGGTGGTTTGATCTAGGCTGGCGATCTGGCGGGTCACGGGCCTGCTTGTAAATCCCGACCCGACGTCAAGCCGCCGAAGAGCTGCGGGCCAAAAGCTTGTGTGAGAGGAAGCGACCATGGACTTCGACCTGCCCAAGGACCTCGTCGACTATCTGGCGGAGCTGGACGCCTTCATAGAGGCGAAGATCAAGCCGCTCCAGGCGAGCGACGACAACGAGCGCTTCTTCGACCATCGCCGCGAGCACGCCCGCACCGACTGGGACAACAACGGCCTGCCCCGCAAGGAGTGGGAGGAACTGCTGGCCAAGGCCCGCAAGCTCGCCGACGACGCGGGGCACCTGCGCTACGCCTGGCCGCCGGAGATGGGCGGCAAGGGCGGCAGCCAGCTTTCCATGGCGGTGATCCGCGAGCATCTGGCGGCCAAGGGCCTGGGCCTCTTCAACGACCTGCAGACCGAACACTCGATCGTCGGCAACAACCCCTTCATCCTGATGTTCAAGGAGTTCGCCACCAACGCCCAGTACGAGCGCGACGCCGAGAAGCTGCTGGGCGGCAAGATGCGCACGGGCTTTGGCCTGACCGAGCCGAACCATGGCTCCGACGCCACCTTCATGGAGACCACCGCCGTCCGCCAGGACAAGGACGGGCAGCCCGGCTGGCTGATCCGTGGCGAAAAAATGTGGACGACGGGGATGCACGTGGCGACCCATGTGATGGTCTTCGCCCGCACCTCGGGCAAGGACGGCGACGCCACCGGCATCACCTGCTTCATCGTCCCGGCCGACACCCCCGGTGTGAAGATCGAAGAATATATGTGGACCTTCAACATGCCGACGGACCACCCGCGGGTGAGCTTCACCGACGTGTGGATCCCGGAGGACAGCTACTGGGGCCAGATCGACCGGGGCCTGGGCCTCGGCCAGAGCTTCGTTCACCAGAACCGCATCCGCCAGGCCGCCTCCTCGCTCGGCGCGGCGCAGTTCTGCGTCGACGAGAGCGTGAAGTACGCGCGCCACCGCAAACCGTTCGGCAAGGCGCTGGCCGAGAACCAGGCCATCCAGTGGCCGCTGGTCGAGCTGCAGACCCAGTGCGACATGCTGCGCCTCCTGATCCGCAAGACCGCCTGGCAGATGGACCGGATGGACCACAAGGAGATCGAGCGCACGATCTCCGACAAGGTCTCGATGTGTAACTACTGGGCCAACCGTCTGGTCTGCGAGGCGGCCGACCGCGCCATGCAGGTACACGGCGGCATGGGCTATTCGCGCCACAAGCCCTTCGAGCACATCTACCGCCACCACCGCCGCTATCGGATCACCGAGGGCTCGGAAGAAATCCAGATCCGCAAGGTCGCCGCCTACCTCTTCGGCTACGCGGGCCCCAAGCGCGCGCAGTTCAAGGAAGAGAACGCCGCGGCCAAGGCCGAATACGTGCAGCCGACGCCCGCGCGGCCCTAAGGCCTACTCAATACCGCTCATCCCCGCGAAAGCGGGGACCCAGGTTTTCCTTTTTAACCGGTCAGATACGGCGGGGCGGCTGCGGTGCTTTAGCAAAAACGCCTGGGTCCCCGCTTTCGCAGGGATGAGCGGTTTGGGGGATGGCCCTAGGCCGCTACCGCGCTCGCGTAGAGGTCGTCGAACACCGGCGGCAGGCTGTCGGGCAGGCCCAGCAAGGGCCCCGAGGACAGCAGCAGCACGACCTCGTCGCCAGCGAGCGCGCTGAGCGCGCGCGTCGCCTCGTCGGCGGTGCGCACACCCTCCACCGCGACGCCGGTGGCCGCCGTGCGCGCCAGGATTTCCTCGAAGCTCGACTGGTGGTGGGTGTCCGCCCCGTGCGTGGGCGGCGGGACGATCAGCACCCTGGCCACGCCTTCGAACACCGTATCGTACCAGGGCAGCGCGTCCATGCTGCGCCAGGAGAAGGTGTGCGGCTCGAAGACCACCGTCAGCGGCCGGTGCGGATAGTGCAGCAGGAGCGCCTCGATCGCCGAGCGGGCCTTTTCGTAGGAGGAGCCAAACCCCTCGATCACCGGCACGACCGAACGGGTCGTCAGCCGGTCGAGCCGCCGCCGGATGCCCGCGAAGCTGGCGACCGCCGCCTGCAGCGCTTGCTCGCTCACCAGGCCGCGCTCCAGCAGATAGGCCGACACGCCCACGATGTTCTCGATGTTGTGCTCGCCCAGCAGGGTCGTGGAGAGCGCGATCCTGCCGCCGTCCGGCCGCACGAGCTGGAAGCGGGTCACGTCGCCATAGGCCACGTCCTGCGCCCACCAGCCGTCGCAGCGCTCGGTGTCGTACCAGACGACGCGGCTGGCCGCCTCGCCGGCGATGGCGCGGGTGGCGGGGTGCTCGCGCACGACCAGCAGGCCGTCCGCGGGCAAGAGCCGCAGCAGCTTGCGGAACGGCGCCTCATAGTCGGCGAAGGTCGGGAAGGCGTTGACGTGGTCGTGGACCAGAGAGGTCAGCAGCACGTCGCGCGGATGGTAGAGCAGAAACTTCGAGCGCCGGTCGCTCGGCGCCACGATGTATTCGTCGCCCTCCAGCACCACCTCGCGCGCCTGCCCCCAGTGGCCGGTGTCCGGCAGCGAGGGCGAGATCGCCCCCACCATCCAGCCGGCGTCGTGGCCGCTCGCGCGCAGGATGTGCGCCATCAGCGCCGTGCAGGTCGACTTGCCGAAGGAGCCCGCGACCACCGTGACCTGCCGCTCCGCCGTCGCCTGCCCGACCATCTCCGGGAAGGTGGTGACGCTCACGCCGCGGCGGCGCGCCTCGGCGACCTCGGGATTGGCCTCCCCGCCCAGCTTGGCGCTGGTCCCCAGCACGAGCACGTCGAGCCCATCGGGCAGGTTCGCCGCGTCGAATCGGCGATGGAACGGAAAGCCCAGGCCCGCCACATAGGTCGACATCGGCGGGAACACGTCCTCGTCCGAGCCCGAGACCTCGTGGCCCGCCTCGCGCATCATCAGGGCCGCGGCGCTCATGCCGGCGCCGGCGACGCCAGTGAAGTGGATGCGCATCGAGAGCGCTTCCTTTCGTACTCGTTCCAGGCCCCGCCATCAGGACTAGCCGATTGCGCCGGCCGCTCCAATCGGGCGCGACGAACCGCCCCGTTACGAGCTCCTTACGAGGCGCAGGAGCCGTTAACCGACCCTTAACCACGCGAGTCCACCCTGGCCTTGTCTTCTTATGAAGGCACCCCACCATCACCGACTTTTCATAGCCCGGCGCTCGCGCCGGGCTCTTTTTCTGGAGAGCTTGCGGCTCACTTGCATGGCGGCGGCGGCCAACGTATACCCCCGCCCCTCGACGGCCCTGATCCCGGATAGCTCAGTTGGTAGAGCAGTCGGCTGTTAACCGACTTGTCGCAGGTTCGAGTCCTGCTCCGGGAGCCATCGCCCAGATCCTGGGCTGAACGCCGGGTCCAATCCCCTCAAATCAGGTCGGCGGCGCGGGCAGCAGCGCCAGCGTCGTCAGGAACGTCTGGATGAGCGGGTTGACCTGCTCGGGATGGGTCAGGTTCGAGGCGTGGCCGGCGCCGTCGATCAGCTCGAACTGCGCGCCGCCGGGGGCGCCCAGCGCCTTGGCCATCGCCTGGCCGGCCGCCGGTGCGATCGACTGGTCCACGCTCCCGTGGATCACCAGCGCCGGCTGCTTGATCGCCCCGACCAGCGAGCTCACGTCCTGACGATGGGTCAGCGCCTCGAAGCAGGGGATCAGGTTGACCAGCAGGTCCTCAGCCCACTTGTCGATCCAGGCCTGGGCGCCGGGCCACAGCGGCTGGCCGTCGCCCGGGCCGATGATCTGGCCCGCGATGATCCCGCCCAACTGCTGGCTGAACCCGTTCGCGATCCACATGCCGAGCAACTGGTCGTTGCCCTGGATCTCGTTGCCCGGCATGACGCCCGCCTCGGTGTCGATGAGGATCAGGGCGGCCACGGCGTCGGGGTTGGTGAGCGCGGTGCGCAGCGTCAGGAACCCGCCCTGCGACATGCCGACCAGGACCACCGGCGGCAGCTTCAGATAGGCCAGCAGATCGCTGAGATCGTCGGCGGAATCGTAGAAGTCGAACGGCGAGAGCTGGCGCGTGGCGGTCTCGCCGTGGCCCCGCTGGTCCCAGGTGATGCAACGATAGTCGGCCTTCAGGACCTCGACCTGTGCGGCGAACATCGTGTGGTCCATCATGAACCCGTGGGAGAACACGATCACAGGTCCCGAGCCGCCCGTGTCCTCGTAGTAGAAGCGCCGCGGCGTATGGGCCGGAATATCGGCGTAGGGCATTGATCATCCTCCCGGATTGCTCGCGCCGGCCCTCACCGAACGCGGTGATTTAGATTGCGCGGCCGGCAAGCTTGTCGGCAAGGTACATTTCCGACAACGGTGGGCGCGTTTCGTCGGCATATCTATGCTGAAGCATGGCTTGGGCGGGCCTTCCGGTGACGGATCTCTTCCTCTCCTACGGACATCTGGACAAGCCGGCGGTGCGCCGCTTCGCCGAGGCGTTCGAGGCCGAGGGCTTCGACGTCTGGTGGGACTCGGCGCTGCGGTCCGGCGACGCCTTCGACCAGGTGATCGAGCAGGTGCTGGCCGAGGCGAAGGCCGTGGTGGTCTTCTGGTCGCCCCGGTCGGTGGAGTCCCGCTGGGTCCGCGCCGAGGCCACGCAGGCCGACCGCGCCGGCACGCTGGTCCCGGTCATGCTCGAGCCCTGCAAGCGGCCGATCATCTTCGAGCTTACCCACACCGCGGACATGACGCACTGGAACGGCGACCGCCAGGACAAGGGCTGGCGCGACCTGGTCGACGACGTCCGCCGCCTGGTGGAGCGCGAGCCCGGCTCGGGAGCGCGCGAAGCGCAGTCCGCGCCACCGGCGCAGGCCAGGCCCGCCGAACGGCGGCAGGTTTCGGTGGTCAATTGCGCCCTGCTCGGCGCCGCCGACGGGAACCTCGAGCTCGACCCCGAGGACTGGCGCGACGTCGTGCTGGCGTTCCAGGGCGAGATGGCCGCGACGATCGCCCGCTTCGAGGGGCAGATCGAGGCCGCGCCGGGCGACGCCGTGGCCGCCATCTTCGGCGCGCGCCAGACCCGCGAGGACGACGCCCAGCAGGCGGTGCGCGCGGCCCTGGCGCTGGTCGAGGCGATCAACAGGTTCAAGCCCAAGGCCGCGCCATCCCTCGCCGTGCGCGTAGGCATCGACACCGGCCTGGTGGTGGTCGGCGGCGACGGCGTCGCGCCCTACGGCGCGCCGGTGAACGTGGCGGCCCAGTTGCAGGCCCACGCCGCGCCGGGCTCGGTGGTCATCAGCCCGGCCACCGCGGCCCTGGCGGGCGGCGCGTTCGACCTGGAGCCGTTCGGGACGCGGGCCTTCCGCGTCCTGGCGCCGCGGCCGACGCGGACCCGCTTCGACGTCTCCCGGGCGCGGGGCCTGAGCCATCTCGTCGGGCGCGAGGCCGACCTGAAGACGCTGCGCGACGCCGTCGCCCAGTCCGACGCCGGCGACGGCCAGGTGATCGGCCTGGTGGCCGAGGCCGGGGCCGGCAAGAGCCGCCTCTGCTTCGAGTTCCTGGAGGGCTGCCGCGCCCAGGGCATTCCGGTCTTCGAGGGCCGCGCGGTCTCCCACGGACGCAACGTGCCGCTGCTGCCGGTGCTGGAGATCTTCCGCGCCTTCTTCGGCATCCGCGCCGAGGACGAGCCGCAGGCGGCGCGCGACAAGATCGACCATCGGCTGCGCGGCATCGAAGACGCGCTGGGCGAGATGAGCCCGCTGGTGTTCGATTTCCTGGGCGTGGCCGACCCCACCAGCCCGACGCCACCGATGGACCCGGACGCCCGCCAGCGCCAGCTTCTCGCCCTGATGCGCCACGTCATCAACCGCGCCGGCAGCACCCAGGTGACGGTCACCCTGATCGAAGACCTCCACTGGATGGACGCGGCCAGCGAGCAGTTCCTGGAGCACATGGTCGACGCCCGCGACGGCGCGCGCAGCCTGCTGCTGCTGACCTATCGGCCGGAATACCATCCCAAGTGGATGAAGAACGCCTGGTGCCGGCAGATCGCCCTGGCGCCGCTGGGCGGCGCGGCGCTGGACGAGCTGTTGGCCGACCTGCTGGGGACGGACGCCAGCCTGGCCGGCCTCCCCGCCCTGATCGAGCAGCGCGCCAACGGCAATCCGTTTTTCGTGGAGGAGATCGTCCAGACCCTGCTGGAAACCGGCCACCTGGAGGGCGAGCGCGGCGCCTGTCGACTGGTCTCCAGCGTCGAGAAGCTGGAGGTGCCGGTCACGGTGGCCGCCGTCGTCGCCGCGCGCATCGACCGGCTGGCGGAACGCGAGCGCCAGCTCCTGCAAGTCGCCTCGGTGATCGGCGCCGAGTTCTCCGAACCCCTGCTGGCCGCGGTGGCGGGCCTGCCGCATGGCGAACTGACGGCGGCGCTCTCCAGCCTTCGCCGCTCGGAATTCATCGTCGAGCGCTCGCTGTTCCCCGTCGCGATCTACGCCTTCAAGCATCCGCTGGCGCAGGAGATCGCCCTGGGCGCCCTGGTCAAGGACCGCCGCCGGCAGATCCACGGCGCCGTCGCGCGCGCCCTGGAGCAACAGCCCGGACGGCCGGAGGAGCGCGCCGCCCTGCTGGCCCATCACTGGGAAGAGGCCGGCGAGTGCCTGCGCGCCGCCAGCGCCCACCGCGACGCCGCCGAATGGGTCGGCCTGACCGACCTGAACTCCGCCGCCTGGCACTGGGGCCGGGTCCGCGCCGAGGTCCGGAGCCTCGCCGACATCCCCGAGGCCGCGGGCCTGGGCCTCATGGCCTGCACCCACCTGCTCAACCTCAGTTGGCGCTATGAGGTCAGCCCCGACGAGATCAAGGCCATGCTCGACGAGGGCCGCGCCTTCGCCCGCGCGGTGGGCGACCCGGCCGCGGCGGTGAAGGTCGCCATCGTCTACAACCGCGCCTGCTGCTCGGCCGGCGACCTGTCGACCTACGTCGACATCGCGCTGGAGAACCTGGAGGCCGCGCGCAAGATCGACGACGTGGCCTTGCGGGCCAACGCCACCGGCTTCCTGGCCGACGCCTTCCTCTACACCGGCCGCCTGCCGGAAGCCCTGGCGGTCGCCGAAAACGGCATGGCCGAGTTCGCCAACGACGTGCCGCGCTCGGAATGGCTGCAAGGCTTCAATCCCTGGTCGGTGCTGCACTTCTGGCGCTCGACCTGCCTGGCGCTGACAGGCCGCCTGGCCGAGGGCCTGGCCTCCTACGAGGAAGGCCGCGCGATCGTCGAGGCGGACGGCTCGCCCGAGGCCGCGGCCTATCTCTGGTCCTGGGCGGCGCTCGCCTATCTGACGGCCGGCGACATCCCCAAGGTCATCGAATGCGCCGAGGAGGTCGACAAGGTGTGCACGGCCCTGGGCGACCCGCTGACCATCGTCGCCCACCGCCTGCTCTGCCGCACCTATGTCGCTCTGGGGACCGGCAAGCCGCAGGACGCCGTCGAGACGGCGCGCGCGGCGCTGGCGATCCATAAGGTGGGCGAGCGACAGCACGCGGGCATGTCCGCCATGCTGCTGGCCCAGGCCCTGCTGTTCTCCGGCGACCCGGCCGGGGCGGTCGAGACGGCGGAACAGTCGGTGGAGATGTGCCGCGCCATGCTGCGCGCCAACCTGGAAGCCCAGGCGCAGGGGGTGCTCGCCTGCGCCCTGCTCGCCCGCGACGGCCCCAGGGCCAAGGCCCGCGCCGAGGCCGCCCTCGACCGGGCCGGCGAACTGATCGAGCGCACTGGAGCGGCCACCCTCGCGCCCTCGCTGCTGGAATGGCGCGCCGCCCTGGCCGCGACGCTGGGCGAGCTTCAGGCCGCCGGCGAACTGCTGCATCGCGCCGCCGCCGGCTACGAGGCCGTGGGCGCGCCGCTGCAGGCCGGGCGCGTGCGGATGAGCCTGGCGGCCGCGTCCGAAGTGGCGAAGCCCGAGCCCGCCTGAGCTACTTCGCGCCGCCGAGCGAGCGGGGCAGGCTGAACATGTCGCGATCCGCCGGCCCGAAGGTCAGGGTTTCCACCTGCCGCGTCTCGCCGCCCTCGACGGCGAACCGGAACGCCACGCGCACCGGCCCGACCTTGCGGTAGTCCGAGAGCTCGACGGCGACCGGCTTGGCCCCGGAGCGGTCCACGATCCGCCCCAGGAGGTGGGTCTTGCGGTCGAACCAGAGTTCCCGCGCCTCGCCGTTCCAGGGCTTGACCTTCAGCACCTCGAAGCTGCGCCCGCCGGCCTGGCGGACGCCGACATACTCGCCCTGGGCGTCGAAGCGGCCGGGATAGAAGAAGCCATAGACGCCGAAGAAGGCGTCGGCGCGGGCCTGCGCGACAGGGCCCCGCTCAGCGCCCCCGGTGGTCGCCCCGCCGGGCAGGATCCGCCACTCGCCCTGGCCATTGAAGCCGCGCACGTGCAGGCCCGCCGCATCGCGGGTCTCCGTCCGCATGCCCAGGCGCAACGGGTCGAACCAGCTTTCGAAAGCCGCTGCGCCCTGCTTGCCCGTCTCGTGCCACCCTCGCAGGAAGTTCCAGCCGGAGCCGCCCGACGCCGCCCGCGCGCGCGCCAGCACGGCCTGGGCGGCCTTCGAATAGCCCTGGGCGTGCGCCGTGACGGCGGCGCAGGCCAGCCCCAAGGCCAGCGCGAAAGCGAGCGTGCGGTTCGAAGATTTCATCCGGTGACGACCCGAGCCCGCGAAGCTTGTTCACAATGCGGCGCGAGCGCCCCTGGGGACGCCTTGATAAGGATTCGGGGGCGGTTTCAAAGGGCGGCGTCGGCCGCCCGCCGGATCAGCGAGCGATGACGGCGCCGGCGAAGTCGATCACGCACATCGATCCGTAGACCCGATGCGGACCGCAACTCACGCCGCTGAGCTCGAAGCTCGGGCGGAAGATGTTGTCGCGGTGGCCGCGGTCGGGGACGCCGGCGTCGACGATCAGGCGGCGCACCACCTCGTCCGGGCTGTGGCGGCCATAGTCAATGTCCTCGCCCGCCAGGCCCGCGCCGGCCAGCCGGGCCTGCACGCGCTGGCCGAACTTCCCGTGGCCGACCGTCCCGGTGGGGCCCTGCTCGACGACGTGGTCCATGGCCGAGGCGACGAGCCGCGGATCCGGCCGCAAGGGCTTGAGCGGCGCCTGGCGGTCCAGGAAGGCGATCGCCTCGCCCAGCGCATCCGGTTCGGGCGTGGTCTCGGCGACCGCGTCGTCGATGGTCAGGGCCTCAAGCTGGCGGGCATAGTCGGCCGGATGCTGGCGCGCGAAGTTGATCTGCGCCAGGACGACGTCCTCGAACGAGCGTGAGTCCGCGACCGTCGCCGTCGGCGCGGCGACAGCCAGGGCGGTCAGCACAATCCAGATGACAGGCGTCTTTCGCATGCCCGGCTCCGTGAGCGATCGGGAGCATGCGTAAGCGCGCGCAGGTAGCGGTCGCGTAAAACAACACGGTTAACGGGCGAGATTCGTAGCGGTCTTGCGCCGTCGGTCAGCCCTTCGCCGCGGCCCGCGATGCGGCCAGGCTCCAGACGGCGGAGCTGAGGGTGACGGCGATCAAGAGGCCGGTGGTCTCCATCCGGTCGGTGGGATGGGCGGCGGCGCGCGGGATGTGTACCAGCAGGACGAAGGACGTCATCATCAGCGCCTCGGCCGCCGCCGCCCAGACGCGCCGCACCCCGAAGATCACGGCAAGGCCCGCCAGCACGTGAACGCCGCCCGTGAAATAGGTGAGCTGCAGGCGCGCCGGCAGCCAGGCGGGGACCATGGAGGTCGTGAAGCCGGCGTAGGCGAAGTGCGACAGGCCGAAGACCACGAAGCAGACGCCCATGGCGGTCACCGCGATCCGCTCGAGCCCGCCGGTCCTGCCTTCGCGACCGGCCAGGAAGGCGCCCAACGCGATGGCCAAGGTCTCGGCCACCGACTGCCAGCCCCCCAGCACCAGCGGCCTGGCGAGCGCGCCCGGCAGGTGCAGCACCAGCGCCCAGAGGCCGATGAAGGCGGCGGCCAGCAACGCGCCCCAGGGCCGCGTCCGACGCACGAACAGCATCACCCCGCTCGCCAGCAGGATCAGCCCCGAGCCGGTGGCGAGCATCGCGCGGTCGGGCCAGGCCTTCGGCACGGGCTGCCAGACCTCGGCGAAATCGCGGTAGAACAGCGAGAGTAGGCCGAGCCCGCAGAGGCCGACCGCCAGGCCGATCGCGGCCCAGTGCGCCCCGCCCTGCCCCTTGCCACGCGACGCCATTCGGCCCTCCCCACGCTTACGGCGGCGGGAACCTCGCCCGGTTCACAGGCCGGCGCAATGGGGAGTCGGGCGCGCTTGTTCGCCAACCGCGCCGTACTAGATTGAGCGCCCATGGCCGCACCGATCCGCATCCTGCTTCAGACCACCATCCTCTTCGCCGAGGACGACTGGCATGTCGGCCGGTTCTCCCGGCTGCACGACCGGCTGGCGCGGATGCCGAACGTCGAGGTCACCGCCCGCAACCGCGGGGCGCCGGGTGGCCAGACCGACCCGGTGCTGGGAGTGCTCGACGCCTCGAACTTCGACGAGATGTGGCTCTTCGCGGTGGACACCGGCGACGGCCTGAATGCCGACGAGTGCGCCGCCATCGGCCGCTTCCGCAAGCGCGGCGGCGGGCTGATGGTGACCCGCGACCACATGGACCTGGGCTCGTCGGTCTGCACGCTGGGCGGCGTGGGCGACGCCCACTACTTCCATTCGAAGAACCTGGACCCGGACGCCAGCCGAAACGCGCGCGACGATCAGGCGACCCGCGACATCGACTGGCCGAACTACCACTCCGGCGCCAACGGCGACTTCCAGGCAGTGACGCTGGTCGGCGCGCCGCACCCGGTGTTCAACGGCGTCTCGCGTCTGCCGTCCCATCCGCACGAGGGCGCGGTCGGCGCGCCGGCGAACCACCCCTCGGCCCATGTGATCGCCAGGGGCGTCAGCCGGACCACCGGCCGCGACTTCAACATCGCCGTGGCGTTCGAGCCCAGCGACGAGGGCGGGCCCGCGATCGCCGAAAGCACCTTCCACCACTTCGCCGACTACAACCTCGACCCCGCGATGGGCTGCCCGAGCTTCGTGACGGAAGCGCCCGGGGACGGATTCAGGCGCGATCCCTCGGCGCTCGCCGAGACGCACCGCTACTATGAGAACCTGGCGCGCTGGCTGGCGGGCCGGACGGTCTAGCTAGCGCCCGCGCTGGGCGCGGCGCATCCGGCGGTTCTCCGGCTGGCCGTCGGCGACGCGCGAGAGGTTGGCGCGGCGGATCCGGGCGCCCTCCTCGTCATAGAGGAATGGCACATAGACGTAGCGCTCGCCGCGGGTGACCGGCGTGGCTTCGTGCAGCAGATTGCAGCCGAACACCGTCGCCCCGCCGAGCGGCGGGCGATAGGTGCGCGGCCCGAACTCGGGGAACCTGAGTTCGCCGCCGCTGTAGTCGTCGTTGAGATTGAGCGAGACCGCGAACTTGCGGTGCGCCGTCCCGGCCGTCACGTCGTCGCGGTGGCGCGAGAAGAAGCCCTGGTCGTCGGCGCCGTAGCGGCAGATCAGGTAGCGCTCGACGTATTTCGCCTGCCACCCGAAGGCCCGCTTGACCATCGGGAAGAGCCGGGTCTCCAGCCGATAGCGCAGCGCCTCGACCAACGCCTCGTCCTCGATCGCGACGTCCGTGCGCCGCTTGAAGAACGGGTCGACCTGCTGGACCGTGCGCCCGCCTACGTCCTTGGAGAAGCCGGACGGGGTTCGATCGCCGGATCGGTAACAGTCGAGCAGCGCTGTGCAGAGCTCGGGCTCCAGGATCCGCGGCAGGGTCAGCACCGGGGCGAACTGGACCTCCGCCCCGCGCGGCGCGTCGGCGAGTTCGGCGGCCAGGCGGTCCAGAACCGCGCCGGTCTCTTCGATGGGGGCGATCATGGCGATCCGGAACGCCGGGTCGATCAGGAAGACCGTGGGCTTCAGGTTCAGGGCGTCGGCCACGCCGTAGAGGCGCGCGACCTTGCAGTCGAAGTCCCAGAAGAACCGCAGGCCGGGCTCGGAGTTGGCCAGGCCGCGCTGCAGCCGGTCGGCGGGATCGGCGCTGACGCCGAAGAAGGCCGCGTCGGCATCGTTGAACAGGGCGCGGCGGGCCACGACCTCGGTGAACGCCTGCGCGCAGGCGGGCTCGCCGAGCGTGCCGAAAGCCATCAGCACGATCCACCGTCCGGCCGCGACGTCCAGGCTGTAGCTGTCGGTGTGGTCGGTGGCGGCCGTCACGAACGGCGCGGGCTGGCCGACCTGTGGGACGGACGCAACGAGATTGAGGAGGCCCTCGCCGTCCATGCCTTAGCAGCCTCCGCTCCGGTCCGTTCGGGACCTCGGACACCCCACGCCGCGCCCGGCTTCAATCGGGCTGTGGCGACGTCGGCGCAGCGCTTCGGCGCGTCGACGTTTCGCAAGCTTGGCAGAAAGGCCTTTCTAAAGTGTCTCCCGCCCCCGGCGGACGTGGGACTACCAGTTCCCGACGTTGGGCATCGAGGCCCAGGGCTCGGCAGGCGCCAGCGCCGGGCCGGCCTGCAGCAGCTCGATCGAGATGTTGTCGGGCGAGCGGACGAAAGCCATGTGGCCGTCGCGCGGCGGGCGGTTGATCACCACGCCCTTGTCCTTCAGGCGCTGGCAGAGTGCGTAGATGTCGTCCACCGCATAGGCCAGGTGGCCGAAGTTGCGGCCGCCCTCATAGGCCTCCGGATCCCAGTTGTAGGTCAGCTCGACCATCGGCGCCTTGTTGGCCCTGGCCGCCGCCTCGTCGCCCGGCGCGCAGAGGAAAACCAGGGTGAAGCGGCCGCCGGAATTTTCGACGCGAGAGGCCTCCACCAACCCCAGCTTGTCGCAATAGAACTCGAGCGAGGCGTCCAGGTCGGTGACGCGGACCATGGTGTGGAGGTACTTCACGTCTGATTATCCTTTACAAAGTAAGTTCGTGCGACACGAGGTCACGCGGCGTCCGTCGCGGGCGCATGGTGCAATGGACTGCTGCGAACCAGAATAAGCGCCGGCCCGCCATCCTGTCCGCGATTTCATTTGCGCTCGCGTAACGGTGGCATCAAAAGCGCGCGGATACCCGGAACGGGACCGCGCCGAAACGGCGCTGATTTGCGTGAGCTGAGGGGGTCTGGGACAGCTTGATGCGGATGAAATCGCAGTATTGGTTTGTCGTGATCGTGGTGGCGGTGATCGCCGCGTACTTCGTCGTGCGCAGCGTCTTCTCCGGCAGCGAGACGAACGCGGCCCAGGCCAAGCCGACGCCCCCGGCCGGCCCGCCCAGCGTCCAGGCCAAGCTGATTCCCGAAGTCCAGCGGCAGTACGACGTGGTCGTGCGCGGCCGCACCCAGGCGACCCGCACGGTGGTGGTCCGCTCCGAAACGGCCGGCAACGTGGCCGTGACGCCGGTGCTGCAAGGCTCGGTGGTGAAGAAGGGCCAGGTGCTCTGCAAGCTCGCCGTCGACGCGCGCCAGGCGACGCTCGACCAGGCCCGCGCGGCGTTGAAGTCGAGCGAGCTCGCCAACCAGCAGAATATGGAGCTCGCCAAGCGGGGCTTCCGCTCGCCGACCCAGGTGCTGCAGGGCCAGGCCAACCTCGACGCCGCCCACGCGGCCGTGCGTCAGGCCGAGATCGCGCTGGATCAGGTGAACATCAGGGCCCCGTTCGACGGCGTCTTCGACCACCGCGACGCCGAGGTGGGGACCTATCTTTCGCCCGGCCAGCCGTGCGGCACCATGATCGAGCTTTCCCCGTTGCTGGTCGTGGGCGACGTGCCCGAGACGGAAGCGGCGCGGCTGCATGTCGGCGCCCCCGCCACCGCGCGCCTGGTGGAGGGCCAGACGCTCTCCGGCCACGTGCGCTACGTGGCCCACGACGCCGATCCGCAGACCCGCACCTATCACCTGGAGGTGCTGAGCCCGAACCCGGGCCTCGCCGTCCGGTCGGGGCTTTCCGCCGAAGTGCGGATCGCCGCGGGCTCGGGACCGGCGCACCTGGCGCCGATCTCCTCCCTGGTGCTCGACAGCGCCGGCCGCCAGGGCGTCCGCTACGTGAAGGCGGACGGCCGTGTCGCGTTCGCGCCGGTGAAGATCCTCGACCAGGGGCCGGACGGCGTGTGGATCAGCGGAATCAATGGACCGGTCCGGCTGATCGTCGTCGGCCAGTCCTATGTGGCCGACGGCCAGAAGGTTCGCGTCGTCGAGGCGCGCTAGGCGCCGCGACGATGGGAGGGATGAGATGATCGGCGCCCTGATCGACGGAGCCATCAAACGCCGCAAGGTGGTGCTGGGCGTGACGCTCATCGCCTGCCTGTTCGGGGTGATGGCCTATCTGTCGATGCCTCGCGAAGCCCAGCCGGACATCAAGCTGCCGTACATCTTCATCGCGGTGCCGTTCCCGGGCGTGTCGCCGGAGGACTCCGAGCGCCTGCTCGTCAAGCCGCTGGAAGTGCAGCTCCAGACGATCAAGGGCGTCAAGCACATGAACGCGATCGCCCGCCAGGGCATGGCGATCGTGACGCTGGAATTCGACCCCAGCTTCTCCACAGAACAGGCCCTGGCCGACGTGCGCGCCAAGGTGGACCTGGCCCGCGGGCGCTTCCCGCCCGACGCCGAGCCGCCGATCATCCAGGAACAGGGCTTCGCCGACCAGCCGGTCATCGGCATCGTGCTGTCCGGCTCGGCGCCCGAGCGCGAGCTGACGCGCATCGCCCGCGACCTGAAGGAACGCCTGGAAAGCTCGCCCGGCGTGCAGGAGGCCGACTACTCCGGCGTCCGCGAGGAGCAGATGGAGGTCGCCATCGATCCGGTGCGGATGGAGGCCTACAACGTCACGGCCTCCGACCTCTCCCAGGTGATCGCCCGCAACAACCAGCTCATTCCGGCCGGCAACCTGCGCCACGGCTCCGGCGCCTTCGCCATGAAGGTCCCCGGCGTGGTGCAGAACCCCGCCGACATCCTGAGCCTGCCGATCAAGCGCGCGGGGGACAAGCTGGTCACCGTCGGCGACATCGGCGAGGTTCACCGCACCTTCAAGGAACCGGACTTCATCACCCGCTTCAACGGCGAGCCGGCGGTCGCGCTCGACGTCTCGAAGCGCAACGGCGCCAACATCCTCGAGACCGTGGCCACCGTACACAAGGTGGTGGCCGAGGAGAGCAAGCACTGGCCGCCGACCGTCAAGGTCGCCTTCACCTACGACAACTCCGACTTCATCGGGCGCATCCTGAAGATCCTGGAGAGCGGGCTGCTGACGGCCAGCCTGCTCGTCATGCTGATCGTGGTGGCGAGCCTGGGCATCCGCCAGGGGCTGATGGTCGGCCTGTCGATCCCGATCTGCTTCATGCTCGGCCTGATGAGCATGAACTTCATGGGCATCACCCTGAACCAGATGGTGATGTTCGGCATGGTGCTGGCGGTCGGCATCCTGGTCGACGGCGGCATCGTCGTCGTGGAGTACGCCGACCGGAAGATGGCCGAGGGGCTGCCCAAGGACCAGGCCTACGCCGCGGCCGGCAAGCGGATGTTCTGGCCGGTGGTCAACGGCACCCTGACCACGCTCTGCGCCTTCCTGCCGTTCATGTTCTGGAACTCCATCACCGGGAAGTTCATGAGCTTCTTCCCGCTGACCCTGTTCTTCGTGCTGGGCTCGTCGATCTTCGTCGCCCTGATCTTCACGCCGGCCTTCGGCTCGATCTTCGGCGGCAAGCCCAAGGCCGACGAGGCGCACCTGGCCGAAATCATGAAGTCGGAGCACGGCGATCCGCGCGGCATGGTCGGCTTCATGGGCTGGTACGCGCGCACCCTGTGGTTCCTCGGCCACCATCCCGGACGCACCGTGCTGGCGGCCCTGGCGGTGGTGGTCGCCATCGTCGCGTGGTTCGCCGTGACGCCGCACCGGGTGGAGTTCTTCCCCAGCGAGGATCCGGACACCGTGACCGTCTACGTCAAGGCGCGGGGCAACATGTCGCCCGAAGCGCAGGACGGGCTGGTGCGGCAGGTGGAGAATCGGCTGGTCGGGACCAAGGGCGTGGAGTCGATCTACACGCGCGCCGGGGCCTTCTCGAGCAACGGCGGGCCGAACTCCGCGCCCAACGACACGATCGGGCGGATCGTCGTCGAATTCCAGAAGTTCGAGCAGTTGAAGGCCGAAGGCCTCACCGGCCAGGCGGTGGCCGACAACATCCGCAAGAAGGTCAATGACGTTCCGGGCATGCAGGTCGAGGTGCGCCTGCCGGAAAACGGGCCGCCCACCGGCAAGGCCATCCAGGTGCAGCTGCAGAGCCACGATCCGGTCGCCCTCGACAAGGCGGCCAACCTGGTCGACGCCAAGCTGGCCTCGGACCCGCAGCTCATCGAACAGGAAGACACCCGCACCTCGCCCGGCATCGAATGGAACCTGCAGGTCGATCGGGCCGCGGCGGGCCGCTACGGCGTCGACGTGCTGTCGGTGGGCCAGGCGATCCAGTTCCTGACCAGCGGCGTGCTGGTCGGCCGCTATCGGCCGGACGACGTGCAGGACGAGCTCGACATCCGGGTCCGCTTCCCCGCCGACGCGCGCAACACCACGGCCTTCGACAAGCTGAAGATCACCACCCCGCTCGGCCCGGTGCCGGCCAGCTACTTCATCAAGCGGGTGCCAAGCCAGCAGGTGACCCAGATTCAGCGGCGCGAAGGCCAGCGGCTGGTGATCGTGCAGACCAACGTCGCCAAGGGCGTGGCCGCCAACCAGAAGATCGCCAAGCTGAAGCCGTGGCTGGAACAACACCTCACCGACCCCGCGGTGCGCTGGAAGTTCGTCGGCGCCGACGAGGAAGGCCAGAAGGCCGCCCAGTTCTTCATGGTGGCGATGGGCGTCTCGCTGTTCCTGATGTTCGTGATCCTGCTGTGGCAGTTCAACAGCTTCTACGGCGTGATCGTCACCCTCTCGGCGGTGGTGCTGTCCACGGTGGGCGTGCTGCTGGGCGTGCAGATGAACGTCGCCCACACCTTCGACTATGTGTCGGTGATCATGATGGGAACCGGCATCGTGTCCCTGGCCGGGGTGGTCGTGGGCCACAACATCGTGCTTGTGGACACCTTCTACCAACTCCGAAGGCAGGGGCATCCGGCCGACGAGGCCGCCATGCGCGCGGCGGCCCAGCGCTTCCGGCCGGTCATGCTGACCACGCTCGTGACCGTCGTGGGCCTCTTGCCGCTGATGTTCCAGCTGCATCCGGACTTCGCCAAGGGCCGGCTGGAGTCGCACGCGCCCGGCTCGGCGATCTGGGTGCACCTGTCGGGATCGGTGGTCTGGGGCTTGTCGTTCGCGACCCTGCTCACCCTGGTGCTGACGCCGGTGCTGCTGGCCGCGCCGAAGGTCGCCTCCGCCCGGTTCGCCAGCTACTGGCGCTGGGCCCAGCGGCGGGTCGGCATCACGCCCAAGCCGCAGGCGGTGAAGCCCTACGACATCCCCCGCGCGGCCGAGTAGCGGCGTGGCGGGACTGACGTCCCGCCTGGCGGGTCCTGGCGATATTCCGGCGCTGGAGGCGGTGATGGCCGCCGCCATCGCCGAGCTGCAACGCGGCTTCCTCAACCCCGCCCAGATCGAGGCCAGCCGCACGATCATGGGCCTCGACCGGCAGCTCGTCGCCGACCGCACCTACTTCGTCGTCGAGCAGGACGGCCGCATCGCCGGCTGCGGCGGCTGGAGCCGGCGCGCGACGCTCTACGGCGGCGATCACACCCCCGGCCGAGACGCCGCCCTCCTCGACCCGGCCATCGACGCCGCCCGCGTGCGCGCCATGTACACCCACCCCGATTTCGCCCGGCGCGGCGTCGGGCGGTTGATCCTGGAGCTGTGCGAGGCCGCCGCGAAGGCTGAGGGCTTCGCCCGCCTGGAGCTGATGGGCACCATGTCCGGACGGCCGCTCTACGAGAGCTATGGTTTCGAAGCGATCGAAGAGGTGGTCGACGCCCGCGGCGGCGCGCCGGTCCCGCTGACCCGGATGGGCAAGGCGATCCCTTAGATGCTCCCCCTCAGGGGGAGCTGTCAGCGAAGACTGACTGAGGGGATTTCATCTTCCGCGCTTGGGATGTCGGCTGTCGCTGGCTCGGCAGATGAAACCCCCTCCGTCTCGGCGCTGGCGCGCCGATCCACCTCCCGCTGAACGCGCTCCGCGCTGGGGGAGGATCCAGGGCCTCAGGCCTCTCGCGTCTGGCGCCGCCAGAGCGCGGCATATTCGCCGGTCCGCGCCAGCAACTCGGCGTGGGTCCCGCGCTCCACGATCCGTCCGCGGCGCAGCACCAGGATCTGGTCGGCGTCGACGATGGTGGAGAGCCGGTGGGCGATGACCAGGGTCGTGCGGCCCGCCTTCACCTTGCGCAGGGTCTCCTGGATCGCCGCCTCGGTCGGCCCGTCAAGCGCGCTGGTGGCCTCGTCGAGGATCAGGACGCGGGGATTGGCCAGCAGCGCACGCGCGATCCCCACCCGCTGGCGTTCGCCGCCCGACAGCTTCAGCCCGCGCTCGCCGACCAGGGTCGACATGCCGTTCGGCAGGCTGTCGATGAACGGGCCGAGTTCGGCGGCTTCGGCGGCGGCCCGCACCTCCTCGTTGGCCGCCCCCGGCCGGGCGAAGGCGATGTTGGCGTAGAGGCTGTCGTTGAACAGCGCCACGTCCTGCGGCACCAGGGCCACCGCCTGGCGGATCGCGGCCTGTTTCACCTGGCGCAGGTCAAGGCCGTCGAGCAGCACCCGGCCCTCCTTGGGGTCGAGCAGGCGCATGGCGAGCCGCACCGCCGTCGTCTTGCCCGCCCCCGACGGTCCCACCAGCGCCGTCGTGGTCCCGGGCGGCGCCTCGAAACTCACGTCGCGCAGCCCGACGGAGCGGGCGTCGTGCTGGAAGCCCACATGGTCGAAGGCGATCGAGGCCCCTGCCCCGCCGGCCGGCGGCAGGTCCTTCGCGTCGAGGGCGTCGACGATGTCCGGGGCGATCTCGCGCAGCGCGACCATCTGCTCCATGTCGATGAAGGCCTGGCGGATCTCGCGGTACTGGAAGCCCAGCATGCCGAGCGGCGCATAGAGACCGTTCAGGAGCAAGAGCGCCACCGTCACGTCGCCGATCTTCAGGTTGCCGCCGGCGACCTGGAAACCGGCCATCACGGTCAGCGCCGCCAGCCCGAAGTTCAGGATCACCGACTGGGCGCCGTTCAGCAGGTTGAGGGAGGAATTGGCCTGGGCGCTGGCGTCCACATAGTCGCCCATCGCCTTTTCGTAGTTGGCGACGATGCGGTCCTCGGCCCCGAAGGTCTTCAGCGTCTCATAGTTGATCAGGGCGTCGGACGAGAGGCCGGCCACCCGGTTGTCCGCCTCGTTCAGCCCGCGGCGGTGTGACAGCCGCCAGTCGGTGATCTTGAAGGTGACGACGACGTAGATGACGAGCGTCCCGAGCGCGGTGGCGGCGAAGGTCCAGTTCAGCCGCAGGATCATCACCGCCATGGCCATGACCAGCTCGATCGCCGTGGGCCCCAGGTTGAAGATCAGGCTGCGGATCAGGAAATCGGTGGAGCGCGCGCCCCGGTCGATGACGCGGGTCAGGGTTCCGGTCTGCTTGCTCTGGTGGAAATCCAGCGACAGTCCCAGCGCGTGGCCGAAGGTCTCGACCGCCGCCTTGGCCATGGTCGACTGCGACACCCGGGTGAAGATCGCGTCGCGGGCATAGGGGGCGCAGGCGGCGGCCAGCCGCAGGCCGGCATAGGCGAGCGCGAAGAGGACGAAGGTCGCGCCGATGGGGAGGCCGCCCTGCGCCACCGGCCGCAGGGTGTCGATCGCTTCGCCCATCATCACCGGGGCGATCACGCCCGCGAGCTTGCCCGCGAACACCAGGACCAGCGCCACGCCGATCCGCAGGCGCAGTTGCGGCGCGCCGGAGCGCATCACCAGCCGCCCAAGGTCGGCCATGGAGCCCCAGAAGCTGAACTTTACCTCCGGCGGCGCGATCTCGCCGCCGAACCGGCGCGTCATGCCTGGGTGGGCGAAGGCCAACGGCGACTCCGTCAGTGGACCAGGATGGTGGACTGCACGCCGCCGCCGGGCGTCATCCAGTCGACCCGCAGGCCGGCAGAGGTCAACTGGCTACGCAGCGGCCCGTCCACAAGGGGCGCGGCCGGGCTGATCTGGAAGGCCACGCTGTCGGAGACGCCGTCGCCGAACACCTGCGCCTGGTGAGCGCCGGCCAGGATGCGGGGAAGGCTGACCTCGTAGCGCCCGGCGGCGTCCGTGCGCCCGGTGGCGACTTGCCGGTCGTCCAGGCGCACAACGAGGGGCGCGCCCGCCGCCGCCGCCGCGGAGATTTCCAGCCCGCCGCCGCGATCGAAATCGATGGCTCGCAGGCCCGGGTGCGGAGCGGCGTCGATGCGCCGCGCGCCGGCGCCGGCCCGCAGCACCGCCGCCTCACCCTTGGGCGTCAGCAGGACATAGCCTTCCGATTGCAGTTGGCGTCCCTTGGCGGTCGCCGACAGCCCGAATATCCGCGTCTGGGTCGAAGGCTCGAGCACGATCGCCCAGCGCCCCCGGGCGTCGGCCGTCGCCGTCAGGGCCTTCCCCTGCGGCGTCGCGAGCCGCACCTGGGCCAGCGGCGGCGCCGCGCCCAACAGCCGCCAGCCCTCCCCCATCGCCTGCACGGCGTCGGGCCTCGGCGGGGTGAGATAGACGGGATCGTCGGCCGCAGGAGCCTCGGCGTCGGCGGACGGCGGGGGCTTGCCGTCACAGGCGCCAAGCAGCAGGACCGGCAGGACGGCTGCCAGGATCAGCGCGATGCAGGGCTTCGCCGAAACCACGGTTTGGTTGAAACTCCTTAACCCCGAGCATAGCTAATGGGGCTGTCGTTGCGCGCTCGCAAGCGCGCCGATGTCTTCTGGAGTGTCGTTCGATGGGGCCTGCGCCCAACACCCTGCGTTCGGTGTGCGTGTTCTGCGGCTCGTCCGACGCGGCCGACCCGGCCTATCTGCGCGCGGCCGGCGACCTTGGCCGGGCGCTCGCGGCGGCGGATCTGCGGCTGGTCTACGGCGGCGGCGGGGTGGGCCTGATGGGCGCGGCGGCGCGCGCCGCGCACGACGCCGGGGGCAAGGTCCTGGGCGTCATCCCCGACTTCCTGATCGGCAAGGAGCGCGCGCTGGAAACCGTCGAGCACGTGGTCGTCACCTCCATGCATCAGCGCAAGCAGATGTTCTTCGAGGAATCGGACGGCTTCGTCATCCTGCCCGGCGGCATCGGCACGCTGGAGGAAGTGATCGAGCTCCTCTCCTGGCGCCGCCTCGACCTGCACGCCATGCCGGTGGTGTTCTACAACCCCGACAACTTCTGGCAGCCCCTGTTCGACCTGTTCCAGCACACCGTCGACGCCAAGCTGACACCGCCGGAGTTCATGGGCGCGTGGACCGTCGTCGAGGGGGTCGAAGAGATCGTCCCCGCCCTGCTGGCCGGCCCCAAGGCCGGCTCCGCGCGAATGCTGGCGAGCCTGGCCTGACCCTCTCCTCTCCCGCTTCGCGGGAAAGGAAAATCACGGCACGTTCGCCTCCAGCTCGTCCAGCCACACCTTCGCCGTGCCGTCTGACGGCGCGCGCCAGTCGCCGCGCGGCGAGAGCGCGCCGCCGGAAATCACCTTGGGCCCGTTGGGCATGGCCGAGCGCTTGAACTGGCTGATCTGGAAGAAGCGGTAGAGGAAGACGCCCAGCCAGCGCTTGATCTCCTCCAGCGAATAGGCGTTGCGCGTGCCCTGCGGGAAGTTCGGCGGCCAGGGGCCGACCGCCACGTCGCGCCAGGCGTGCCAGGCCAGGAACGCCACCTTCGACGGCCGCAGCCCGAAGCGGGTGATGTGGTAGAGGCTGAAGTCCTGCAGCTCGTAGGGTCCGACCTTGGCCTGGGTCGACTGGATCGCGCCGCTCGCGTCGGCCGGCACCAACTCGGGCGAGATCTCGGTGTCGAGGATCGCCAGCAGGGTCGCAGACGCGCCCGCCTCCAGCTGGCCGGTCTTCACCACCCAGCGGATCAGGTGCTGGATCAGGGTCTTCGCCAGTGAGCCGTTGACGTTGTAGTGGCTCATCTGGTCGCCAACGCCGTAGGTGTTCCAGCCGAGCGCGATCTCCGAGAGGTCACCGGTGCCCAGCACCATGCCGCCGTTCTTGTTGGCCAGCCGGAACAGATAGTCCGTACGCAGGCCCGCCTGAACGTTCTCGAAGGCGACGTCATAGACCTTCTCGCCCTTGGCGAAGGGGTGGCCGATATCCTCCAGCATCCGCAGCGCGGCGGGCTTGATGTCGATCTCCGCGCCGGTGACGCCGAGCGCCTTCATCAGCGCCCAGGCGTTGGACTTGGTCCCCTCGCTGGTGGCGAAGCCCGGCATGGTGAAACCGAGGATCTCCGAGCGCGGCTTGCCCAGCGCATCGAAGGCCTTGCAGGCCACCAGCAGGGCGTGGGTCGAATCGAGGCCACCGGAAATGCCGATGACCAGGTGCTTCGATTTGGTCGCCCGCAGCCGCTGGGTCAGGCCGTGGACCTGGATGTTGAAGGCCTCGTAGCAGTCCTGGTCCAGCCGTGCCTCGTCGTTCGGCACGAAGGGGAAGCGATCCAGCGGCCGCAGCAGCCCCACGTCCTCGAACGTCGGATGGTGCTCGAAGCGGATGCGGCGAAACCGCGCCTCGGGCCGGCCCGCGGCGGCGGCCGCGTTGGCGAAGGTGGGCGTGCGCGTACGCTCCAGCCGCAGCCGCTCGACGTCGACGTCGGCCACCGCCATCTGCGGCGCGTCCGGAAACCGCGCGCTGATCGCCAGCGGGCGGCCGAGCTCGTGGATCGTCGCCTGGCCGTCCCAGGCCAGGTCCGTCGTGCTCTCGCCGGGCCCGGCGGCCGAATAGAGGTAGGCCGCCTGGCAGCGCATGGACTGCGACGCGCAGAGCAGCTCGCGCTCGTCGGCCTTGCCGACCACGATGTTGGAGGCCGAGAGGTTGCAGAGGATGTGCGCGCCGGCGAGCGCGGCCTGGATCGACGGCGGGGCCGGTGACCAGACGTCCTCGCAGATCTCGGCGGCGAAGGTGAAGTCGGCGAGGTCGGACGCCGCGAACACCAGGTCCGTGCCGAAGGCGACGTCCTGGCCCGCCAGCGACATCGTCAGGCCGCCTATGCCGGCCCCTGGAGAGAACCAGCGATTCTCGTAGAATTCCCGATAGTTGGGTAGGAAACTTTTGGGCGTGACTCCGAGAATCCGGCCGCGTGAAATGACGACCGCGCAGTTGTAGAGCGCCCCGTTGTGCTGCAGCGGTGCGCCGACGATCAGCACGGGGGCGAGCTCCCGGCTGGCCGCCACCAGCCTGGCGACCTCCGCCTCGACCTGGGCCAGCAGCGCGTCCTGCAGGAAGAGGTCGTCGATGGCGTAGGCCGAAAGGCCGAGCTCCGGGAAGACCATCAGGTCGACGCCGCGGTCGTGGCCCTCGCGGGCCAGCGCCAGGGTCTGGGCGGCGTTGAAGCCGGGGTCGCCGACCGCCACCGCGGGCGTGCAGGCCGCCACCCGCACGAAGCCGTGGCTATGGATCGCGTGGAACGGTTTCATCGCCGGCGGCCCGCCTCTCGTCTCCGCACTAACGACCGATTTGCCGTCCGGGAGAAATGCTCATTTTGAGCATATATAGGCGGAAGGTGGAGATTTGGCAAAAATTGCAGCGCCAACCCGCCCCTCTCCCAGGCGCGCGCCTAGGAGAGGCTGGGAGAGGGCGGCGCGACGAAAGGGCCTGGCGCTCCCATTGGATCAAGGGCCGCCATGGCAAGATCGTCTAAAATGGGTGAGAACGGGTCCAATGAATGGGGCCGTCTCGCGATCAGCGCCGCCCTCTCCCAGCCTCTCCCACGGCGCTGCGCGCCTGGGAGAGGGGCAGGCACAGCTCAGTCGTCCCGATGCACGCGCTCGCGGCGCTCGTGGCGTTCCTGGGCTTCCAGGCTGAGCGTGGCGATCGGGCGGGCGTCGAGGCGGGCGACGCCGATCGGCTCGCCGGTCTCCTCGCAGTAGCCGTAGCTGCCGTCCTCGATCCGCCGCATCGCTTCGTCGATTTTGGAGATCAGCTTGCGTTGCCGGTCGCGGGTGCGCAGTTCGAGAGACCGGTCGGTCTCCGACGACGCCCGATCGGCCAGGTCAGGATGATTTTCGGTTTCGCTCTGCAGGTGTTTGAGGGTTTCTCCGGATTCCCGGAGAATGTCCTCTTTCCAGTCAAGGAGCTTCTGCTTGAAATACTCAAGCTGACGCTCGTTCATGAATTCCTCGTCCTCGGAAGGACGATAAACAGGCCTGTCAGCCAGAACTTCGGCTGCCTTCATGGACACTCCGAGCCCCCTAGTCTCCCCGAGACACGCGGGGCGCTTATATCAAATGGAACATTGGTTTCAATCAGCCAGAATTTGTTCGTGCGATTACGCCGCATGCCCGGCCTGCTCGAGCTTGGCCAGTTCCACGGCCGCGCGCAGTTCGATCTCGTCCAGAACCGCTTCAAGTGCTGGGTCCTCCGTCCGGTCACGCTCGTCGCGTATGGCGCGACTGAGACGGTCCAGATCGGCGCTGCCCAACTCGCCTTCAAGTAGGCCCACCTTGATTTGATCCAGGACGTCCAGGATGCGGCCTGCCCGGCGCACGGCCCGACGCTTGCGCTCCAGCGGACCGCCGATGTCCTGCAGGGCCAGGAGGGCCTCGACGCCCATGACGCCGCGCGTCGCCGCGACCGAGGAAGCCTGGCCGGCTTCGGGCACCGCCTCCGGCGTGACGATGCGGAAGCCCTCGCCGCCGGCCCCGCCGCGCGCCGGGCGTGCGCCGGAAGGGGATCCGATCCCGCCTGGGCCGGTGACTTTCATGGTGCGCGCCTTCACCCTTCCCCAATCGGAAAGCCGTCCCCTCTTCTCCGCCTGCAAGCTTGCGGCATGGTTAATGCCGGGCAAAATCTGCCGACGGCCGTAAGGTCCGCCTTGATCGCCTACGATCTGATATTGATTTCATTTGGATTTTTCGGCGGGTGAGACTGGCACGCTGATCGCATAGGACCGGGGCGAAGCAGCTTCATGGTCCCTATGCGTCATCCTTTCCGCGTCCTTTTCCTGCTCCTTCTGGCGTTCGGCCTCGTCGCCGGCCCGGCGGCCGCGAAGTCGCGCATCAAGGACATCGTGGAATTCGAGGGCGTGCGCGACAACCAGCTCATGGGCTACGGCATCGTCGTCGGCCTGAACGGGACAGGCGACGCGCTGCGCAATGCGCCCTTCACCAAGCAGAGCCTGGAGGCGATGCTCGAGCGGCTGGGCGTCAACACCCGCGACGCGACGCTGAACACCAAGAACGTGGCCGCCGTGATGGTCACCGCCAAGCTGCCCGCCTTCGCCGCGACCGGCGCGGAGATCGACGCCAACGTCTCGGCGATGGGCGACGCCAAGAGCCTCCTGGGCGGCACCCTGCTGGCCACCCCCTTGATGGGCGCGGACGGCAAGGCCTATGCGGTGGCGCAAGGAACCGTGCAGACGGGCGCGGTCAGCGCCAGCGGCGCCTCGGGCTCCAGCATCTCCAAGGGCGTGCCCACCGCCGGGCGCATCGCCGGCGGGGCGATCGTCGAGGGCGAGAGCGGCTTCCAGCTCGCCAGCATGTCCAGCATGCGCATGACGCTCCGCAATCCCGACTTCACCACCGCGGGCCGCATCGCCCAGGTGGTCAACGCCGCCTTCCCGGGCTCCGCGGTCGTCGAGAACCCGACCATCGTGGCGATCCATCCGGTGAACGGCATGGACATGGTGAGCTTCGTCACCCAGGTGGAGAACCTCTACGTCGAGCCCGACGCACCGGCCAAGGTGGTCATCGACGAGGTCGCGGGCGTCATCGTGATGGGCGAGAACGTGCGGGTCTCCACCGTCGCCGTGCAGCAGGGCAACCTGACGATCACGGTGCGCGAGACCCCGCTGGTCAGCCAGCCCGCGCCGTTCTCCAAGGGCCAGACCACCGTGGTCCCGCAGAGCGACCTCTCGGTCGACGAGGAGAAGGGCAAGAAGTTCCTGACGGTGAAGAACGGCGCTTCCCTGTCCAGCCTGGTGGCCGGGCTGAACGCGCTCGGCGTCACGCCGCGCGACATGATCTCCATCCTGCAGACCATCAAGACCGCCGGAGCCCTGCAGGCTGAAATCGAGGTGATGTGATGGCCGACCTTGCCGCCGCCGCCGTCCCGACCCGCCTTCTCGCGCCGCCGCCGGCCCCGCCGAGCGCGGCCGAGATGGCCAAGCGCGGCGAGATCAAGCAGACGGCCCAGAAGTTCGAGGCCTCGTTCCTCTCGGTGATGCTGCAGGAGATGTTCGAGGGAACCGAAACCACCGCGCCGTTCGGCGGCGGGCCCGGCGAGAGCATGTTCAAATCGTTCCTGACCGAGGCCATGGCCAAGAAGATCAGCGCCGGCGGCGGCATCGGCGTGGCCGACGCCGTCCAGCGCGAGATGCTCAAGATGCAGGGGCTCCGCGGATGAGCGACGCCAACGCCGACACCGCCGAGCGTATCGAGCAGCTGATCCTGCTCACCGAGCGGCTGACGGGAATGGTCGCCACGAGCGCCCAGGCGTTCGAAGCCCGCCGGCCCCAGGACGCGGCCGGCTTTGTCGGCGAGACCGGGCGCCTGGCGAACCTCTACCGCCACGAATCGACCCGCATCCGCGGCAATCCCGGCCTGATCGCCGGCGCGAGCCTTGCACAGCGCACCCGGCTGGTTCGCGCGACGGAGGCCTTCGACGCCGTCCTCGCCCGCCAGGCCCGCGCGGTCGGCGCTGCCAAGACCGTCACCGAGGGCCTGGTGCGCACCATCGCCGAGGAAGTCGCCTCGCAGCGGCAGAAGGGCGCCAGCTACGGCGCCGACGCCACCACCGCGGCCACCCCCGCCGCCACCGCCATCACCCTGAACAAGCGCGCCTAGGCAGCTTCCTTTTTCATTCGTGGGAAAGGGGGACCGTCGGCCCCCGGGACCGACCAGAGGTCGGCCCGAGGGCAGGCTCCGAGCCGATGGTGGAAAGGGCAAGCGGCAAGCTCGGCGTCTGAGGCTTTCCCTCTCCACCGCTCCCGCTTCGCGGGAAAGGATTCAAACGCTTGTTTGACGTTGCGTCAGGGGCCTAGAGTGCCGTTCGTCGTCGGAGCGTTTCCGGCGATCTACGTTCTCAGGGCGGGGTGGAAGTCCCCACCGGCGGTAATGCCCTTCCCCGGAAGGGACGAGCCCGCGGGCGCCTTGCGAAGCTCTCCGGAGCGACGCGGGGGACAAGCAGACACCGGTGCGATCCCGGGGCCGACGGTTAGAGTCCGGTTATGAGAACCGCTGACGGCGTGCGTCCGGCTTCGGCCCGGCGCGCCTTGCCGGCCGGCGTCTCCCTGAGTCGTGGTTCCTCGAACCCGTCAGGGAGATGACCATGACCCAAGCCGCAAAGATCCAGGCTACAGAAACCCAACTTGAACTGCCCACCGCCAACGGCGCCTTCCGCGCCGCGCGCATCGCCTTCGTCCACGCGCTCTGGCATCGCGAGATCGTCGAGCAGGCCCACGTCGGCTTCCTCGAAGAGATGGCGACGCTCGGCTTCGGCCCGCAGACCGTCGAGGTTTTCGAGACGCCCGGGGCCTTCGAGATTCCGCTGCACGCCCAGACCCTGGCGCGGACCGGCCGCTACGCCGCGATCGTGGGCGCGGCTTTCGTCGTGGACGGCGGCATCTATCGCCACGAGTTCGTCGCCGAGACCGTGGTCTCCGCCCTGATGCAGGTGCAGCTCGCCACCGAGACGCCGATCTTCTCGGTCGTCCTGACGCCGCATCACTTCCACGAGCACGACGTCCACCAGCGCTTCTTCCACGAGCATTTCCGCGTGAAGGGCCAGGAGGCGGCGCGGGCCTGCGTGGGCACGCTGCAAAGCCTCGCCCGCCTGGCGGCCGCCGCGTGAGGACATGGCCATGGACCTCCAGACCCAGGCCCCGCCCGTCGGCTTCACGCCGCACGACCGCAAGAGCCCGCTCACCGAGCCCTGGGAGCCGCTCTACAGCCGCAAGTGCGAGAACGTGGTGATCCTGGGCTTGCGCGCCGGCCCAGCCCACACCAACAGCCGCGGCTTCGTGCACGGCGGGCTGATCTCGGCCCTGGCCGACAACGCCATGGGCCTGTCCTGCATGCGGCGGCTGAACCAGGGCGGCAGCTTGGTGACGGCGAACCTCGGCGTCGACTTCCTGGGCCCCGCGTTCTGCGGCCAATGGCTCGAGTTCGACACCGTGTTCGTCAAGCCCGGCCGCACGCTCTGCTTCGCCCAGGCCTTCGTCACCGCCGACGGCCAGCCGTGCGCGCGGGCCAGCGGCGTCTTCCGCGTGGTGGGGGCCGACGTGCGCAGGACGGCGGCCTAGCCGAGCACGACCTCGCGCTCGATGCCGATGGCGGCCAGGAAGTCGCGGTCGTGGCTGACGACGAGCACGGCGCCGTCGTAGCCGCGCAGCGCGGCTTCCACCGCCTCGATCGACTCCAGGTCGAGGTGGTTGGTGGGCTCGTCGAGGATCAGGAGCTGCGGCGGCCGGTCGGCCAGCAGCACGCAGGCGAGCGCCGCGCGCAGCCGCTCGCCGCCACTGAGCTCGCCGACCCGCTTGCCGGCGGCGGCGTTGCGGAACAGGAAGCGGGCCAGGGCGGCGTGGGCCCGGTTCTCGCTCGCCTGCGGGTTCAGGCGGCGGAAGGCCTCCATCAGCGTCTCCTGCGGCCGCAGCAGCGCTGTCTGCTGGTCGAGGAAGGCCGCCGGCGCGCCGAGCGTCACCGCGCCCGCGGTCGGGGGCCATCTGTGAGCCGCTCGCCGATTTGTGATCTGAGCTCACGAACGAACGGCTCAGATGTCGTTTCGCGCGAGCTGGATCGAACGCTATATGCAGGCAAATGCTTGTGAGCTGAGATCACATGGCCAAGCGCAGCCAACTCCCACTGACGGCCCTGCGGGCGTTTGAAGCCTTCGCCCGGCTAGGCAAGATGAGCCTCGCCGCCGACGAACTCTGCGTCACCCACGGCGCGGTGAGCCGGCAGGTGCGCAGCCTCGAGGCGGTGTGCGGCGCGAAGCTGACCCAGGGGCCGCGAAACGCCCTGAAGCTCACGGATGCGGGCGAGCGGATGGCCCGCTCGCTCGGACGCACCTTCGACGAGCTGGAGGAGACGTTCCGCGAGGTTCGCGCCGCCGCCGACCGCGAGCTGCACATCTCCTGCGTCGGCACGCTCGCCATGAAATGGCTGATCCCGCGGCTTTCCGGCTTCCACAGCCGCCACCCCGAGCTTTCGATCCGCGTCACCGAGGCCTATGGGCCGGTGGACTTCACCCGAGAGCCCTTCGACGCCGCCATTCGCCTTCGGGAGAAGGTCGTCGGCGAAGGGCTCAGCGCCACGCCGTTTCTCGACAATTTCCACGGCCCTGTCGTGGCGCCGGAGCTGGCGCAGGGGCTCGACCTGGCGCGCACGCCGCGGCTGCACACCCGCTCCCACCGCCAGGCCTGGGCGGAGTGGTCGGAGCATGCGGGCGTCCCCGCGCCGGAGGCGCCGGAGAACCGCGAGTACGAGCACCTGTTCTACATGCTGGAGGCCACCGCCGGAGGCCAGGGCGTCGGCATCTCGCCCTGGATCTACGTGGCCAACGACATCGCCACGGGCCGCCTCGTGGCCCCCTTCGGGTTCACCCGCACGCCGGCGCGGTTCCACCTGGTCCTGCCGGGCTCGCCGCCCAAGCGCGGCCTGAAAGCCTTCCGCGAATGGCTGATCGACGAGGCCGCCACCGCGCCCGCGCCGCCCCTGCTGACCCAGGCCGCCTGACGCTTCGCCCTCAAGCTTGACCCTTGACGATCGCGCTGTCCGGGCGATCGTGGCGGACCGATGTTTTGTGGGGAGCAGACGGATGCGCTTGACGACCCTGGCGATGGTTCCAATCCTGGCGGTTCTGGCGGCGGGTTGCGACAAGCTGCCCAAGATGGGCAAGGCCGATCCGCCGGCGCCTGCAGCCGTGATCGCACCGACAACCCCGCCGGCGCCGGTTGAAGCCCAGGCCGAACCTGCCGCGCCGGCGCCAACGGAGCCGGCCGCGCCCGCGGCCGTCGAGGCGCCGCCGCCAGCGCCGCCCAAGGCCGAGCCCGTCCGCTTTTCGCGCACGGACTACCGCGCTCGCGAGCGGCGCCTCGCGGCCCTGATCGCCAACGCCGAGACCCGCGACACCTCCGGCGAGACCCAGTACCGCGCCCAGCGCGGCGAGGCCGAGCGCCAGCGTTGCACCACCAAGGCCTGCATGGAGCGATCCTTCGCGGCGGAGGAGGCCTGGATGCGGCGCTGGGAAGGCTCGGGCGACGTCCAATAGGCGCCGCCTCAGCGGCTTTCGGACCTGTGTTGATTTCGCCAGATTGGCCGTGAGGGCCTGGCCCCCGATGTTCCGGGCCAGCAAAGGAGACCCTCATGTCGTTCGTCGTTTCCGGCCTTCCGGTCGAACCCTTCCGTCCCCTCTTCGGCCTGTCCGACGAAGCCCTGGCCGAGCGCGGCGTGATCCGCCGCACCGTCGACGCCGAGGTGGGCTTTCCCTGCCGCATAAGGCTCGAGGACGCCCGGCCGGGCGAGACGGTCCTGCTGCTCAACTACGAGCATCAGCCGGCCGACACCCCCTATCGCGCCTCTCACGCGATCTATGTGTGCGAGCAGGCGCGCGAGGCCCGCCGCGCCGTGAACGAGGTGCCCGGCGCGCTGCGGGTCCGCAAGGCGATCTCGCTTCGCGCCTTCGACGAGGCGGGCATGATGCTCGACGCCGACGTCGCGCCGGGCGCGCAGCTGGAGCCCGCGATCGAACGCCTGCTGGCGATCCCGGGGGTCGCCTACGTGCACGCCCACAACGCCGGCATGGGCTGCTACGCGGCGCGCATCGACAGGGCTTCCGACCCTCTCTCTTGAGCCGGGACCAACATCCGGCTCTAACTGCTTCCGCGCCCGGGGAAACCGGGCTCGGGGGCAGGAGCGCGCATGACGACGGTGGCGGAGGGGCGCGAGGCCCCGCGGGTTGAGCTGACGGTCCGGGGCGTGATCCTCGGCATAGTGATCACCTTCGCCTTCACGGCGGCCAATGTGTTCCTGGGCCTGAAGGTCGCGCTGACCTTCGCCACCTCGATTCCCGCGGCGGTCATCTCGATGGCCCTGCTGCGCGCCTTCCGAAACTCGACGATCGTCGAGAACAACATCGTCCAGACGGTGGCCTCGGCCGCAGGCGCCATGGCCGCAGTGGTCTTCGTCCTGCCGGGCCTGATCATGATCGGCGCCTGGAACGACTTCCCGTTCTGGGTGACCTTCGGCGTCTGCGCCGCGGGCGGCGTGCTGGGCGTGATGTACACCATCCCGCTGCGCCGGGCGCTGGTCACCAACTCGCCCCTGCCCTACCCGGAGGGCGTGGCCGCCGCTCAGGTGCTGACCGTCGGCTCCGGCGAGCACGTGGGGGCCGCCGCCGAGGGCCGGCTCGGCCTGCTGACCATCTCGCTCGGCGCGATCGCCTCGGCGTTCTATGCCCTGGTCACCACCACGCGGGTCTTCGCGGGCGAGGTCTCGGGCTATTTCCGGACCCCGAACGGCGGGGCGACGGGCCTGGGCGCCCAGGCCTCCATGGCGCTGTTCGGCGCGGGCCACCTCGTCGGCGTCGCGGTCGGCGCAGCCATGCTCGTCGGCCTCGCCGTCACCTGGGGCGTAGCCGTGCCGGAGCTCACCGCCATGGCGCCGGCGGCCGGCGCCGCGGCCGATCTCGCCCAGGACGTCTGGAGCCACCAGGTGCGCTTCATCGGCGCCGGCGCGATCGGCGTCTCGGCCATCTGGACGCTCGCCAAGCTGGCCGCGCCGCTGTGGACCGGCATCCGCGCCGCCATCGCCGCCCAGCGCCAGCGCGAGGCCGGCGGCGGCGCGACGCTGGCCCGCACCGAGCAGGACATCCCCATCGGGGTGATGGCGGTGATCTCGCTGATCTGCCTGGTCCCGATCGCGGTGATCCTGGCGGTCTTCCTGGCCGGCGGACCGCTCGGCGGCCTGATCGTCCCGCTGACCATCGCCGCCCTGCTCTACATCGTCGTCGCGGGCTTCGCGGTGGCCGCGGTCTGCGGCTACATGGCCGGCCTGATCGGCTCCTCCAACAGCCCGGTGTCGGGCATGGCGATCCTGTCGGTGCTGGGCGCGGCCCTGCTGATCGCCGCCATCGGCCTGCCGATCCTGCAGGGCGGTGACGCCAAGCCGCTGATCGCCTTTTCCCTCTTGGTCACCAGCGTGCTGATCGCGGTCGCCGTCAGCGCCAACGACAACCTGCAGGATCTCAAGACCGGCCAGCTCGTCGACGCCACCCCCTGGCGCCAGCAGGTCGCCCTACTGTTCGGCGTGGTCGCCGGCTCGGCAGTGATCCCGGTGATCCTGAACATCCTGAACAAGGCCTACGGCTTCGCCGGCGCCAACGCCCACGCGATCTCCGCCACCCCGCTCGCCGCGCCGCAGGCGACGCTGATCTCCACCATCGCCTCAGGCGTGATCAGCCACGACCTCCCCTGGGGCCTGATCGGCGTCGGCGGCCTGCTGGGCGCGGCCCTGGTCGTGGTCGACGAACTGCTGCGCCGGACCGGCCGCTACAGCCTGCCGCCGCTGGGCGCGGCGCTGGCCATCTACCTGCCTTCCAGCGTCACCACCCCGGTGATCGCCGGCGCCTTCGCCGGCTGGGCCTACGACCGCTACGTCTCCGGCCGCCCGAACGGCGAGATCGCCAAGCGGCTCGGCGTGCTGCTGGTCTCCGGCTACATCGTCGGCGACAGCCTGCTCAACGTCGCCAACGCCGGCCTGATCGTCGCCACCGGCAACGCCGCCCCACTGGCCCTGGTCCCGGAGGACTTCGCCCCGGGCAAACTACTGGCCGGCGCCGTCTACGCCCTCCTCGCGCTCGGGCTCTACCTCTGGGCCATCCGCCGGGCGGAGCGGGGCTGAGCGACTGCTGCCACCATGGTGGCAGCAGTCTCGGCGCGATGCGTCGCCACGGCGTGTTTGTTCCCTCTACGTTCCTGTGTTATCTGTGCGCTTCGGTACTACATTAGGGCGCGGCGTCGGGGACCCTCGGACGGCGCCAGGTGTTCCGGGACAAGATGGCCGATCAACAGCAGAATCTGATCCGCGTGCGTGGCGCGCGCGAGCACAATCTGAAGGACGTCAGCGTGGACATCCCGCGCGGCGAGCTCGTCGTGCTGACCGGGCTGTCGGGCTCGGGCAAGAGCTCGCTGGCGTTCGACACCATCTACGCCGAGGGCCAGCGCCGCTACGTCGAGAGCCTGTCGTCCTACGCCCGCCAGTTCCTGGAGCTGATGAGCAAGCCGGACGTGGACCTGATCGAGGGCCTGTCGCCGGCCATCTCCATCGAGCAGAAGACCACCAGCCGCAACCCGCGCTCGACGGTCGGCACGGTCACCGAGATCCACGACTACATGCGCCTGCTCTGGGCGCGGGTCGGCGTCCCCTATTCGCCGGCCACCGGCCTGCCGATCGAAAGCCAGACCGTCAGCCAGATGGTCGACAAGCTGACCGCCATCCCGGACGGCGAGCGGATCTACCTGCTGGCCCCCGTGGTGCGCGGCCGCAAGGGCGAGTACCGCAAGGAGATCGCCGAGTGGCAGAAGGCGGGCTTCCAGCGGCTGAAGATCAACGGCGAGTTCTTCCCGATCGAGGACGCGCCCACCCTCGATAAGAAGTTCAAGCACGACATCGACGTGGTCGTGGACCGGCTGGTCACCAAGAGCGGCCAGGAAACCCGCTACGCCGACAGCCTGGAGCAGGCGCTGCGCCTGGCCGACGGCATCGCGGTCGCCGAATGGGCCGACAAGGACCCGACCGAGGAGGAGCCGAAGCGGCTGATCTTCTCGGAGAAGTTCGCCTGCCCGGTCTCGGGTTTCACGATCAGCGAGATCGAGCCCAGGCTGTTCTCGTTCAACAACCCCTACGGCGCCTGCCCGGTCTGCGATGGCCTGGGCATGAAGCTCGCCTTCGACGCCGACATGGTCGTGCCGGACAAGGACAAGACCCTGCACAAGGGCGCGATCTCGCCCTGGGCCAAGGGGCCCTCGCCGCTCTACACCCAGACGCTGCAGGCGCTGGCGCGGCACTACGACTTCCCGATGGACACCCCGTTCTGGAAGCTGCCGGACGCGGCCAAGCAGGTGATCCTGCACGGTTCGGGCGATGAGAAGATCCGCTTCGTCTACGACGACAACGCCCGCAAGTACGAGGTCAACAAGACCTTCGAGGGCGTCCTGCCGAACCTCGAGCGCCGCTGGCGCGAGACCGACTCGTCATGGGTGCGCGAGGAACTCGGCCGCTACCAGTCTGAAACCCCCTGCGAGGCCTGCAGCGGCTATCGCCTGAAGCCCGAGGCGCTGGCCGTGAAGATCGCCGGCCAGCATGTGGGGCAGATCAGCCACCTCTCCATCAAGCACGCCAAGGCGTGGTTCGAGACGCTGGAAGGCCAGCTCAGCGACAAGCAGATGGAGATCGCCCGGCGGATCCTGAAGGAGATCACCGACCGTCTGCGCTTCCTGGTGAACGTCGGCCTCGACTACCTGGACCTATCGCGCGCGTCGGGCACGCTCTCCGGCGGCGAGAGCCAGCGCATCCGGCTCGCCAGTCAGATCGGTTCGGGCCTGACCGGCGTGCTCTATGTCCTGGACGAGCCTTCCATCGGCCTGCACCAGCGCGACAACGCGCGCCTATTGGTGAGCTTGAAAGGCCTACGTGACCTCGGAAATTCCGTGCTCGTCGTCGAGCACGACGAGGAGGCGATCCTCACCGCCGACCACGTCATCGACATGGGCCCAGCCGCCGGCGTCCACGGCGGCGAGATCATCGCCGAAGGCACGGCCGACGACATCATGGCCAACCCGAACAGCATCACCGGCCAGTACCTCTCCGGCGCCCGCGAGATCGAGGTCCCGGCCGAAAGGCGCCCGATCTCCAAGAAGAACCGGCTTCGGGTGATCGGGGCCACCGGCAACAACCTGAAGAATGTCACCGCCGAAATCCCGCAGGGGACCTTCACCTGCATCACCGGCGTCTCCGGCGGCGGCAAGTCCACCTTCACCATCGAGACCCTCTACAAGGCCGCCGCCCGGCGTTTGCACAACGCCTCCGACGCGCCCGCGCCTTACGAGCGGATCGAGGGGCTGGAGCTGTTCGACAAGGTCATCGACATCGACCAGTCGCCGATCGGGCGCACCCCGCGCTCGAACCCCGCGACCTACACCGGCGCCTTCCAGCCGATCCGCGACTGGTTCGCGGGGCTTCCGGAGGCCAAGGCCCGCGGCTACGGGCCCGGCCGGTTCAGCTTCAACGTCAAGGGCGGCCGCTGCGAGGCCTGCCAGGGCGACGGGCTGATCAAGATCGAGATGCACTTCCTACCGGACGTCTACGTCACCTGCGACGTCTGCCACGGCCACCGCTACAACCGCGAGACGCTGGAGATCCTGTTCAAGGGCAAGAGCATCTCCGACGTGCTGGACATGACGGTCGACGAGGCCGCCGAGTTCTTCAAGGCCGTGCCGGTGCTGCGCGAGAAGATGCAGACGCTGAAGCGCGTGGGCCTGGGCTATGTGAAGGTGGGCCAGTCCTCCACCACGCTCTCCGGCGGCGAGGCCCAGCGGGTGAAGCTGTCGAAGGAGCTGTCGCGCCGCGCGACGGGCAAGACGCTCTACATCCTGGACGAGCCGACCACCGGCCTGCACTTCGAGGACGTCCGCAAGCTGCTGGAAGTGCTCCACGAACTCGTCGAGCAGGGCAACACGGTGGTCGTCATCGAGCACAACCTCGACGTCGTGAAGACCGCCGACTGGATCGTCGACTTTGGCCCCGAGGGCGGCGACGGCGGCGGCGAGATCGTCGCCACCGGCACGCCCGAACAGGTCGCGGTCAACCCCAAGAGCTGGACCGGGCGCTACCTGGCGGAGCTCCTGGAACGCCACCGCCAGCGCGCCGGCGCCCAGCGCAAGAGCGCCTAGGATTTTCCCCTCCCCTTCATGGGGAGGGTGGCTCGAGCGAAGCGAGGGTCGGGTGGGGAGATATGGCCGCCTACACACGACAAGCCTATCGCGCCCACGACCTCCGCAACAGCATGACGGAGCCGGAAGTGATCCTCTGGTCTCGCCTCAAGCGGCTGAGGGCGAGGGGTTTTCATTTTCGCCGCCAAGCCCCCTTTCGCGGCTGCTACTTGGATTTCGTCTGCTTCGAGCGCCGTCTGGTGTTCGAGGTTGATGGCGGCCACCACAGCGAGTTTCAGCAAGCCGCTCACGATGCGATCCGCGACGCCGTTCTCGATCGGGAAGGATTTCGCGTCCTCCGCTACTGGAACAGAGATGTTCGCCAAAACCTCGACGGCGTGACGGCTTCCATCCTGGCGGCGCTTGAGGGCATAGAATAGGCGCAAGGTTTCCCCACCCGCCTCGCGCCGGTGGCGCGAGCCACCCTCCCCACAAAGGGGAGGGAAAAGACAAGACAAGGAACCCACCCTTGATCCTCTACGGCGCGCCGAACCCCGCTCCCAATCCGCGCCGCGTGCGCATCTTCCTGGCCGAAAAGGGTATCGACCTGCCCGAGACCCGGGTCGACATGATGAAGCGCGAGCACAAGTCGCCCGAGTTCCGCGCCAAGAACTCCATGGGCCAGCTCCCGGCCCTGGAGCTCGACGACGGCACCTGCATCTCCGAGACCGTCGCGATCTGCCGCTACTTCGACGAAACCCAGCCCGACCCGCCGATGTTCGGCACGACGCCGGTCGAGAAGGCGCTGGTCGACATGTGGGTGCGGCGCACCGAGTTCACGGTGATGATGCCGGTCGGCAACTTCTGGCGCCACGCCCACCCGCGCACCGCCGCCCTGCTCACCCAGTTCCAGGACTTCGGCGAGAGCAACAAGGAAACCTACAAGGGCGCCCAGCGCTACCTGAACCGCGAGCTTGAGGGCAAAGACTGGCTGGCCGGCGAGCGCTATTCGATGGCCGACATCTGCCTTTTGACCACCATCGACTTCGCCGGCTGGATCGGCCTGCCGCTGGAAGACGACTACGCGAACCTGAAGGCCTGGCACGAACGCGCCTCGGCGCGCCCCAGCGCCAACGCCTAGGCTTTTTCGGAGAGCGCCCGGTAGGCCGCCACGAAAGGCGTCTGGCCGATCACCAGGTAGAGCGGCCCGATCACCAGCTCGGCGATCAGGCCGAAGACGTAGGCGCCCGGCCGATCGGCGAGCGCCTGCGGATCGGAGAGGCTGACCGGGGCGAGGGTCTGGAACCCGCCGATGGCGGCCTGCAGCACCGCCACGGCCACGAAGAGCACGATCGCGATCAAGGCCAGCAGGCAGCCCGCCAACAGCGTCATGCCGAGCAGGGCCCAGAAGCGGCCTCGCGTCAGTCGCCAGGACTCCGCCAGCCCTAGTCGCCTGGTCGCGAAGTTGGCGGGACCGGCGAGGCTGGTGCGCATCCAGAGCCATAGCACGAGCAACATAAACGCCAGGGTCCCCGCAGCGCCGGCCACGCCGCCGAACCGCGACAGCCAACGCACCGCCAGGTAGCCAACGGTGATCAGGCAGAAGAACAGGATCAGGACGACGATCCACAGGCCGAAAAGCCGGGCCTCGTCGCGGCTCAGGCGCAGGTGGAACGTGCCGGGCGGCTCGCCGGGGCGCAGGAGCATCCGGTAGAGCGCAGCCAGCACCACCCACTGGATGGCGGCGCCGCCGAGCCCGAGAATGAGTCCGCCGACCAGGCCGCCCACCGACTGCGCCTGCTCCGGCGACCTGTCCAGGGTGGACAGCGCAATTGCGATGAAGGCGACGACGATCAGGCCCACGAAGGCCAGGACCGAGAACAGGCACCAGCCCAGCACGATGCGCCAGTGGCGCCGCAGCACCTGGAAGCCCTCCAGGGCCGCATCGCTGGCGGAGAAGGCGCTCATGCCAGCGGCGATCTCAACCGGCCTCGGTCTGGGCGGTGAGCGGCCGGCCCGGCGGATGACCGTGCAGTTGCTGATAGGCGACGGCGCCAGGGGCGGCGATCACCGCGTAGTAGAGCGCGCTGAACACGGAGCCCACGATCATGTAGGCGATGAGGCCGGGGTTGAAGTAGGTGCGGATCGAGGTCTCGTCCGGCTTGAAGATCCCCGACAGGTCGGCAAGTTGGCCGCCAGTCAGCAAGAGCACGACGCCGGCGACGCCGGTGAACACCACCAACGCCAGGAACCCCACGACCACGATGCAGGCCAGCGCCAGGACATAGGCGCCGAACAGCCGCCAGAAATGACCGCGCGTCAGCGTCCAGGACTCGAAGATCGCCAGGCGACGCTCGGCGAAGGTCGCCACGGGCGCCAGCGACAGGCGCACCAGCACAAAGATCACAAGCCCCAGGGAGAAGAGCTCCGCCACGCCGCCCATGAAGATCGCGGCCGTCTGCCCGGCGAAGGCCGCCAGCGCCGCGATGATCGCCGCCGCCATGGTCACGCCCACCAGCAGCACCATGAAGAGCACGATGTAGATCAGCGTCAGGCCCATCAGCCGAAGCTCGTCCATGCCCAGCCGCAGATAGCCGAAGCGGGTGTCGTCGTGGCGGAAGATCAGCCGGTATACCGCCGCGGCCATGATGCACTGGATGGCAAGGCCCAGCACCAGGATCGGGGCCACGGCGATCAAGGCGTCGAGCAGTCGGGCCATGTCCGGCGTCTCGTCGGCCCGCAGCGTCTCCAGGCCGTGACGCACCTCAGGCGGCATGAGCACCGTCACGATCGCGCCCAGCACGCTGATGGCGAACGAAATCCCTACCCAGGCGCCGAACGCCCGGGGGTTTTCCCGCGTGATCCGAAAGCCTTCAAGCGCAGCCTCAGAGGCTGAAAACCCCGACATCCTCGTCCCTAGGCCCGAACCCCGTACCGTATGAACGAGTCGGCCTCCCCTTTGGATGCAAGGGTGGGGCTGGGCTCCGCCCCGTGCAAGGCCCCGCTCGCGATCTGGCGGGATCGTTGCTAGTTAGCCACGCATGACGCGCCCCAAATCCCTGAAGCCGGTTCATGTGGTCGGCGGCGGCCTGGCCGGCTCCGAAGCCGCCTGGCAGGTCGCCAAGGCCGGCGTACCGGTCGTTCTGCACGAGATGCGCCCGGTGCGCGGCACCGACGCGCACCAGACGGACCGGCTGGCGGAATTGGTCTGCTCGAATTCCTTCCGCGCCGATGACTGGGCCGGCAACGCGGTGGGCCTGCTGCATGCCGAGATGCGCCGGCTGGACTCCATCATCCTGGCGGCCGGCGACGCGCACCAGGTGCCGGCCGGCGGCGCGCTGGCGGTCGATCGCGAAGGCTTCGCGGAGGCGGTGACCGAACGCCTGGAGGCGCATCCGCTGGTGACCATTGTCCGCGAGGAGGTGGCCGGATTGCCGCCGGCCGACTGGGACAGCACGATCGTGGCCACCGGTCCCCTCACCTCGCCCGCCCTGTCGCAGGCGATCCTCGATCTGACCGGCGAGGGAGAGCTTTCGTTCTTCGACGCCATCGCGCCGATCGTCCACCTGGAGTCGGTCGACATGGACGTCGCCTGGCGCCAGTCGCGCTACGACAAGGAAGGCCCCGGCGGAGACGCCACCGCCTACATCAACTGTCCGCTGGACAGGACCCGGTACGAAGCCTTCATCGACGCCCTGCTGGCCGGGCCGAAGTCCGAGTTCAAGGACTGGGAACACGTCCCCTATTTCGACGGCTGCCTGCCGATCGAGGTGATGGCGGAGCGTGGCCGCGAGACCCTGCGCCACGGGCCGATGAAGCCGGTCGGCCTGACCAATGCGCACAAGCCGCAGGAGAAGGCCTGGGCCGTCGTTCAGCTTCGCCAGGACAATGCGCTCGGCACGCTTTGGAACATGGTGGGCTTCCAGACCAAGCTGAAGCACGGCGCCCAGACCGAGATCTTCCGCACGATCCCGGGCCTGGAGAAGGCCGTGTTCGCCAGGCTCGGCGGCCTGCACCGCAACACTTTCCTGAACAGCCCGAAGCTGCTGGACGCCTCGCTGCGGCTCAAGGTGCAGCCGCGCCTGCGCTTCGCGGGCCAGGTGACCGGTGTCGAGGGCTATGTCGAAAGCGCCGCCGTGGGCCTCCTGGCGGGCCGCTTCGCCGCGGCCGAACGCCTCGGCTCGCCGGTCGCCGCGCCCCCGGCCACGACGGCGCTAGGCGCGCTCATCGCGCACATCACCGGTGGGCACCTGGACACCGGCCGAGGGTCATTCCAGCCCATGAACATCAACTACGGCCTGCTGCCGCCGCTGGAGCCGCCGCGTCACGGCGCCGATGGCAAGCGCCTGCCGCACAAGGAGCGGGGCCGGGCCAAGAAGCGGCTGATGGGCGAGCGCGCACTGGCCGCGCTTGAGGCGTGGGCGACGGGCGTGCCGGCGCTGGCGGCCGAGTAGGCCTCAGATCTTGCCGCGCGCCACCGCGATGGTCAGGCGTAGCCGCCGGGCGAAGTCATTGCTGGCTGGACGTCCGGCCAACGCCGCGTGCGCCACCGCCGGAAAGGCGGCCACGCTCAGCGCTCGCGAGGCGCTGCGCGCCGCGTGGATCACCTTCAGGAAGGTCGGGCGAAGATCGGGACTGTCGGCCAATCGCTTGCCCAGCGACCAAGCCGAGCCGCCGGCCAGCGCCATCTTCGCATCGGTCGCCGGATCGAGGATCTGGGCGGCGAGCTCGGCGGCACGCCCGCCGGTGTCACGCGCCCAGTCGAGCGCTTCGCCCTCACTCATCGGCGTGGCGTCGAGCTCGCGGTAGCGGGCGTCGATCATGATCTCCAGGCCTTCGCGCTGCAGCCCATGGCCGCCCACGGCGGCCGCCAGCGCCTGGGCCGTCGGGTGCTGACGCACTGCCCGGCCCTCAAAGATCTCGTCCAAGGCCTCGCGCCACCAGGTGAGCCGCATCTCGCCCAATAAGGCGTTCGACGCCACCCTGGGCGCGCGCGCCAGTTCATGGTCGAAGGCATAGATCGCAATCACCGCGGCGCGCGGGGCGGCCTGGGCGATGAACCGGCTGGAAAGCCAGCGATCCGGATCCACGCGACGGACCTGGGCGTCCAGGTCGCCGGCGTCGGCAGGCGCGTCGGACAGGTGGGACTCTTCGTTCATCCGCCACTCAATGCAAAAGGCCCGCCAACCCCGGCGGGCCTTTCACAATTCCCGTTCGCGCCGATCAGCCGAAGATGGTCTGGTTCATCGTCATGCAGACCAGCATCGGCACCGACAGGAAGGTGTTGATGCGCGAAAACACCATACCCTTGCGGCCGGCCGCGGCCTTGGCGTCGGCGTCGGCCTCGACGATCCCCAGGGCGATCTTCTGCGCCGGCCAGATCGCGCCCCAGACGTTGAGCATCATGATGATGCCCAGCCACATGCCCAGGCCAATGAAGGAGTGCGCCGGGGACGCCGGCGTTTCGGCGAAGCCGAGCGCCAGGGCCTGCAGCAGATAGCCGCGCGAATAGGCCAGGATGAGGCCCATCAGCACCGTAAACAACGCCGACCACCGGAACCAGAACATGGCTTCCGGCGCGATGAACTTGGAGATGGCAGGCTTCAACTCGGCCGGGATCTCCGGCATTTTCCGTGTCTGTACGAAGTTGAAGTACCAAAGCAGGCCAATCCACATGATGCCGAACAGCACATGCAGCCAGCGGAACAACGCCTGCCAGAAGATCTGATGCGCGCCGCCGTCATGCATGTAGTAGCCGGCCACTATGACCAGCGCCAAGATGAAGCTGACGATCAGCGTGTTTCGGAGATTGGAAAGTAGCCCGGCCATTTCACCCTCCTGATTCCTACCCCTGCCGGTCAGGTATAGGTCGTTTTGACGCAGGCGGAAATGCTTCAGACGGCGATCAGCGCGGCCGCCAGTCGACGGCCTTCGGAGGTGAGCACGTTGTAGAGCCTGGCGGCCGCGGGGGTGTCCATGAACTCCAGGCCAAGGCCGGCGGCCAGCAAGGCTTCGCGGATGGCGCGCGGCGGCTGGGCGTTGCGCGCGCCCACGCCCAGCAGCAGGAATTCGACTTCGGCCCGCCCGGCGGCGAAGACCGGCGCCAGGCTCTCCAGAGTCAGCTCGGCGAGCGCGCCGACCGGCCACGCCTGCGCATCGTCGGCAAGGATCAGCAAGGACCCGGGCCGCCACACCCCCGACAGCCGAAACCCGCCGCCGCCGAAGGCGTCGATCGAGGGCGCGTCCCGGGCCATGACGGCCGCCCTAGCGCTGGGTCGCGGGCTTCAGCGGCTCGGCCTCTTCCTCGCCGCGCTTGACGCCCCAGAGCAGGATCACCGGGGCCGCGATGTAGATCGACGAATAGGTGCCGATCACGATGCCGAACAGCATGATCACCGACAGGCCATAGAGGGTCGGTCCGCCGAACACCGCCAGCGCGGCCAGGGCCAGCACCGCGGTGAAGCTGGTGATGATGGTCCGCGTCAGCATTTCGTTGATCGACATGTCGATCACGTCGCGCAACGGCATGCGTTTGTATTTGCGGAGATTTTCTCGCATCCGATCGAACACCACGACCGTGTCGTTCATCGAGTAGCCGATAATGGTCAGGATCGCCGCCACCGCCGGCAGGTCGAATTCGATCTTGCCGAGCCGGCCCATGATCGCGATCAGGCCGAAGGTCAGGAACACGTCGTGGAACAGCGCCGCGACCGCGCCCAGGCCGAACTGCAACTCGAACCGGAACCAGATGTAGAGCAGCATCAGGAGGATCGCGAGGCCGAGTCCGAGCAAGCCCGACGTCAGCAGTTCGCCCGACACCTTGGCGCCCACCACATCGGCGCGGGTAAACTTCACCGCACCCAGGCTCTTGGTGAGCTTGGCCTGCACCGCCGCGACGGTTTTGCTGATGTCGGAGCCGGGCGGGGTCTGGAAGCGGACCATCGCCGCCGACGGCCCGCCGAGCGGCTGGACCTGCACGTCGCCCAGACCCAGGTCCCTGAGCGCGCTGCGCACCTGGCCTGAATCGATGGGCTTCGGCGCGGTGGAAAGCTCCAGCACCGTTCCGCCGGCGAAATCGATGCCGCAGGCGAGGCCCCCGCAGGGCAGCTTGAACGGATAGACGGTCAGGAACAGCGAGCCGACGATCGCCACCATCGACATGGTGGCGAACAGCCGCGAGAGCCGCACAAACCGGAAGTGCGTGCGGACCGGAAGCACCTTGATAAGGGGCCAGAATTTCAAAGCCTAGGCTCCCTTAAGCGATCGGCAGCGTCTTCGGCCGGGTGGCGCGGAACCACCAGGCCAGAAGCACCTGGGTGACGAGGACGGCCGAAAACACCGTCGTGAGCACGCCGATGGCGAGCGTCCAGGCGAAGCCCTTCACCGGCCCCGACCCGAAGCTGAACATGATCGCCGCCGACAGGATGTGGGTCATGTTGGCGTCGAGGATGGTCGCCATGGCGAGCGCGAAGCCCGCCTGCATCGAGGTGATCAGGGAGCGGCCCGCCCGCAGTTCGTCACGCATCCGTTCATAGATCAGCACGTTGGCGTCCACGGCGACCGCCAGCGTCAGGATCAGGCCGGCGATGCCCGGCAGGGTGAGCGTCGCCTGCGTCAGGCTCATCACGCCGACGATCATCAGCCCGTTCACGATCAAGCCGATGATCGAGATGCCGCCGAACAGCCAGCCGTAGATGACGATCATGAAGACCACAGTCGCGGCCAGGCCGATGATGCCCGAAATGGCTCCCGCCTTGACTGCGTCCGCGCCCAGTTCGGCGCCGACGGTGCGCTGCTCCTCGACCTTCATCGGCGCCGGCAGGGCGCCCGCCCGCAGCAGCACCGCCAGGTCGTTGGCGCTTTCGACGGTGAAGGAGCCGTGGATCTGGCCTGAACCGCCGGAAATCGCGCTTTCGATCACCGGTGCGGAAATCACCTTTTTGTCGAGCACGATGGCGAACCGCTTGCCGATGTTCTGACGGGTGATGTCACCGAACTTGCGCGCGCCAATGCTGTTGAAGCGGAAGGAAACGACCGGCTGGTTGGTCTGGGAATCGAAGGTCGATTGCGCGTTGGTCAGCATCTCGCCGGTGACGATCTGGCGCTTCTTGACCAGATAGGATGCGGCGTAGCCGTCGGTGGAGGGCAGCACTTCGTCGCCCGGCGGGATGCGGCCGGCGGCCAGGTCTTCCTGCGAGGCGGCCTCGTCGACCATCTGGAAGCTCAGCTTGGCGGTCTGGCCGATGACGCTCTTGAGGCGCTCGGGGTCGCTTTCGCCGGCCGCCTGAATGTCGATGCGGTCCTTGCCGCGCCGGGAGATGTCCGGCTCCTTGGTGCCCATCTGGTCGATCCGCCGGCGGATGACCTCGATGTTCTGGTCGACGGCCTTGGAGACATCGGCGTCGAAGGCTTCCGGCACGAAGGCGATGCGGATGCGCTGGTTGGCGGCCGAGCTGATATTGACCTCGCGCGTCCCGTTGACGCCCGGCCCGCCGACGGATTGACGCAGGGCGTTCAGCGCCGCGGAGACCTGCGACGGGTCGGTGACCCGCAGTCCGATCTCACCGTTGGCGACCGCCAGGTCGGTGAAGGCGATCTGCTTGTCCCGGAACGTCGTGCGCACGTCCTCGGCCATGTTGGTCAGGCGCTCGTTGCGAAGCGCCGCCGTATCGACCGAATAGAGCAGGTCCGAGCCACCCTGCAGGTCGAGGCCGAGGTGCAGGGTGTTCTTCGGCATGAAGGCCGGCAGGCCGTCGCGCACTTTCGCCGGCAGGAGATTCGGGAGGGTGAACAACAGGCCCAGGATCGTCGCCAGCACGACGAGGGCCACCTTCCACTTGGCGAGATTCATCATGGCGGGGTCGGCCGCGCCCTAAGTCTTGGAGTCGTTGGCCGGCGCGGGCGTGCCGCGCGCCTGGACCTCGGAGATCATGGCCTTGCGCACCTTGACCGTGACGCCGGTGGCGATCTCCACGCCCACGTCGGCGTCCTCCACTCGCACGATCTTGCCGTGCACGCCCGAAGACAGGACGATCATGTCGCCACGCTTCAGGCCGCCCAGCATCGTCTGGTGGGCCTTCATGCGCCGCTGCTGCGGGCGGATCATCAGGAAGTAGAACAGCACCACCAGCCCGATCAGGGGCAGGAACTGGATCAGCATCTCCTGAGGACCGCCGCCTCCGGCGGCGCCGCCGAGGGCTTGGGCATAGGCGGGGGTCGCGAACATGGCGTCTCCGGAAAGCAGCATGGCGGCGGCCGTTCGACGGCCCCCGCTCGAAGTCGGCGGAAGCTATGCGCTGCGCCCCCGTTTTGCAATGGAACCGCCCCTTTCTTGGGCCGGCGTGACGCGCGCGCGTCACACCGCCGCGGTTCCGCCTTCGCTAAGGCCGCCCGGCGGGTTAAGCCTCGCGGCGATGACCCAAGAACTCGAAGCCGTCCTGTGCAGGATCGCCGAGGCGCTGGAGCGCCTGGCCCCGCCGCCCGTCGCCGCCCCGGCTTTCGAAGCCGCCCGCCTGTTCCGCCATGACCCCGCGTCGGGCGTCTTCCACGCCGCGCCCGACTATCCCTTGCCCCTCGCCGCCCTGGCGGGGGTCGACCGGCAGAAGGATCGCTTCGTGGAGAACCTGCAGCGGTTCGCGAACGGGCTGCCCTTCAACCACGCCCTGCTCTGGGGCGTGCGCGGCACCGGCAAGAGCTCGCTCGCCAAGGCGGCGTTCATGCACGTCGCTCAGGGCGGGGCGGCGCTGAAGCTGGTGGAAGTCGACCGCGACCAGGTGACCGAACTTCCCGCGCTCTTCGACGCGCTGCGGCTTCGTCCGGAACGGTTCCTGGTGCTTTGCGACGACCTCTCGTTCGAGGAGGGCGCAGCCGCGGCCAAGGCGCTGAAGTCGGCGCTGGAAGGCGGCGTCTCCGGGCCACCGGCCAATGTGCTGTTCACCGCGACGTCCAACCGCCGCCACCTGATGCCCAGATCTCATGGCGAAAAATGGGGCCATGCCGAAGACCGCGGACTGATCGCCACGGCCGAGGACGCCGAGGAGGAGGTCAGCGTGTCCGATCGCTTCGGCCTGTGGATCGGCTTCCCGCCCATGGACCAGGCGACCTACCTCGAGGCGGTGCGGGGCTACGCCAAGCGCTATCGCCTCAAGGCCACGGATCTGGACCGCCGCGCCCTGCAGTGGGCGCAATTGCGTGGCGCCCGCTCCGGCCGCGTGGCCTGGCAATTCATCCGCGACCTGGCGGGGGAACTGGGAAAGAGTTTGCCGCTCTAGCTATTTCGGCAGCACGAGCTTCGGGTCCACCGGGCGCGCGCGCTCAAGCGGGTTTGGCGCATAGCGCACCTCGAAGTGTACCTGCGGCTCCGTCACCCCGCCGGAGGTCCCGGCCTCGCCGATCTGCTGCCCCTGCATGACCTTCTGCTGCATCTTCACGTCGACGCGCGAAAGGTGGCCATAGGCCGTCACCCAGCCGTCGGCATGCTTGATCAGCACGAGATTGCCGAAGCCAGGCACCTGGTCGCCGGCGTAGACGACATCGCCGTCGGCGGCGGACCTGACCGACGCTCCGGCCTCGGCCTGGATATCGATTCCGTCGTTCCGCTGACCGGTCGGCTTGACCCCGAAGTCCGAGAGCAGTTCGCCCTTCAGCGGCCAGGTGAAGCGGCCACGCGCCATCTGGGAAATCTGCGCGTCGCTGGGCGGCGGGGTGACTGTCGGTATGGACGGGGCGGCCCGCTGAGCGGGCGGCGCGCCCGATGGCGTGTAGGGCTGCGGGCGCGACGGCAGGGCGGGGCCTGACGTCTCAGGCTCTGCGGGCCGCGGATTGCTGCGCGACGGGCGCTCAGGCGGCGGCTCGCTGCGCCGGGTCGCGCCGCGATCGCGGTAGTTGTCGGGAAGGAGGATCTTCTGGCCGGCGCGCACCGTGGCGCGGCGCGAGATGTGGTTCTCCGCGGTCAGGCTGGAGAGGCTCACCCCGAACCGTTCGGCGATGGACCCCAGGGTGTCGCCACGTTCGGCGACGTAGGCGTGCTGCCTGAGCCTTGGCCCTTTCAGCAGCTTGCCGCGGGGCAGCAGCGTTCCCTTGAGGTGGTTGTCGGCCTTGAGCTGCGAGACGGTTGTGCCGAGCTTGGCGGCGACTTCGCTGAGCGTGTCGCCCTTCCGGGTCCGATAGGTCTTGCGCCTGCCCTCGGTGCTGATGACCCTGCCGCCGGCGCCGCCATCGTTGGCGCCGGCCGATTCCGACGCCGAGGCCTTGCCGTGACGGCCCTTGGCGCTCCGTGCGGTCGTGGCCTCGGTCTCGTCCGCGCGGTCCTCCGACGAGGCGCCTTCGTCCCCACCCGGCAACCGGAGCTTCTGGCCGGCGCGGATCTGGCTGCGCGACGAAAGGTGGTTCTCCTTGCGCAGATCGTCGACCGATACGCCGAACCGTCGGGCGATCGCGAAAAGCGTGTCGCCGCGGCTCACGGTGTAGCTCTTGGGGGCCGCGGAGGCGGAAGCCTTCTTCGTAGCCGCGCGCTTGGCGACGACCGGGCCCTTCAGCTTGTCGCCCGGATGCAGGATGCTGGTCTTCTTCAGGTGGTTCGCGGTCAGCAGCTCAGGGATCGTCGTGCCGAGCTTGTCGGCGATCTTCTCGAGCGTGTCGCCACTCTTGACGGTGTAGCTGACGCGTTCGCCCTCGGAAGCCGCCTTGCTCGCCGTGGCCTTGTGGCCATGATGCACGCGGGCCAGCGCCGGACTTACGCCGAGCGTGGTCGTCGCCAGCAGAATCAGGGCCGATCGCTGAAGGAAGTGCGTCATCGCCGCTCCGGAAGTGAACAAGGGCATGAGTCGGGGCGCCAGGGTTGATGATGAGTTAAGCCGCCGGTCCCCGCCAACCTGCAAACCGCCGCAGGCGCCCTGGGTTTTTCGTCAAAGTTCCTTCGCCACCCCGTCGAGCAGGGGCACGAACCGCACGTCCGTCAGCGCTTCGATCTCGAAGCCCCCCTTGCCGTCGCCGGTGTAGCGACGAAGGCTCTGGACCGGGCCCTTGCCGATGGGGGCCACGAGGATCCCCTTCGGCTTCAACTGGCTCAGCAGCGCCTTCGGCTCATCTGACGCTGCAGCTGTGACCATAATGCGGTCGAAAGGCGCCTGCTCGGGCCAGCCTTCCCCCCCGTCCCCGAACCGGGTGATGACGTTGGTCAGGCCGAGCGCCTTGAAGCGGGCTTCGGCCTCGCGCATCAGCGTGCGGTAGCGTTCCACCGTGTAGACGAGCCGCGAGAGCTTCGAGAGGATCGTCGTCTGATAGCCGGAGCCGGTGCCGATCTCCAGCACCCGATCGCGCTTGTCGACCTTCAGGGCCTGGGTCATCAGCCCCACGATGAACGGCTGGCTGATCGTCTGCCCGCAGGCGATCGGAAGCGCGCTATCCTCGAAAGCGCGCTCCTTGAAAAGGTCCGGTGTGAACGCTTCGCGCGGCGTCGACTCGATGGCCTTCAGCACGGCGGGCTCGCTCACGCCTTGCGAACGCAGGCCGAGGATCAGGCGGGCGAGCCTGGTCTCGGCGCTGTCGACCTCCTTCTTCGCCATGCTCATGCCCCGGATTTTTCAAGCATGGGGGGCGTGCCGCCAAGAAACGCCTTGAGGGCGCGCACGCTGGGCACGTGCGTGAGGTCGATATGCAGCGGCGTCACCGAAATCTTGCCGTCATAGAGGGCGCGCAGGTCGGTGCCCTCCGGCGGGCTCGAGCGCTCCTGGCGAAAGCCCATCCAGTAATAGTCGCGCCCGCGCAGGTCGGTGCGCTTCTCCGCGACCCGGATGTGCGCGTCGCGAAAGCCCTGGCGCGTCACCTCCACCTCGCTGACCTCGCCCACCGGACGGTGCGGGAAGTTGATGTTCAGCACCACGTCGGCGGGCCAGCCGGTCTCCATGACGCGCCGGATGATGCCCGGCGCGAAGGCTTCGGCGACGTCATAGCTTCGGTTGCCGTCGTAGAACCCCATCTGCGACAGCGCGATGCCCGGCACGCCCAGCGCCATGGCCTCGATCGCGCCAGCCACCGTGCCGGACATGGTGACGTCCTCGGCGAGGTTCGCCCCGCGGTTGACGCCGGAAAGTACGAGGTCCGGCTTCTTGCCCTCCACCAGCTCGTGGACGCCCAGCATCACGCAGTCGGTGGGCGTGCCGGTGGTGGAGAAGCGTCGCTCGTCGAGCTGTCGCACGCGAATCGGGTCGGCCAGGGTCAGCGCCCGGCTCGCCCCCGAGCGTTCAGCATCCGGCGCGCAGATCCAGACGTCGTCGGAGAGCACCGCGGCGATCCGCTCCAGCGCGCTCAGCCCCTCGGCGTGGATGCCGTCGTCGTTGGTGAGCAGGATCCTCAAGCGGCCTTGCCCCCGATGTGGGTCATGCCGGGCAGGTAGGGATGCAGCGCCTGCGGGATGGCGATGCGCCCGCCTTCGTCCTGGTAGTTCTCCATCAGCGCCACCAGGGTGCGCCCGACGGCCAGGCCCGAACCGTTCAGGGTGTGCACGAACCGGGTGCCCTTCTCGCCGGCCGCCTTGGTGCGCGCGTCCATCCGCCGGGCCTGGAAGTCGCCGACATTGGAGCAGGAGCTGATCTCGCGATAGCGGCCCTCCGACGGCAGCCAGACCTCCAGGTCGTAGGTCTTGCGCGCGCCGAAGCCCATGTCGCCGGTGCAGAGCAGCATGGTGCGGAACGGCAGCTCCAGGCGCTTCAGCACCGCCTCGGCGCAGCTCACCATGCGTTCGTGCTCCGCCTCGGACTGGTCAGGCGAGGTGATCGAAACCAGCTCGACCTTGTAGAACTGGTGCTGGCGGATCATGCCGCGGGTGTCCTTGCCCGAGGCCCCGGCCTCGGAGCGGAAGCAGGCCGTCAGAGCGGTATAGCGCAGCGGCAGCTCCTCCTCCGCAACGATCTGGCCCATCACCAGGCTGGTCAGCGGCACCTCGGCCGTGGGGATGAGCCAGCGGCCGTCGGTCGTGCGGAACAGGTCGTCGGCGAACTTCGGCAGCTTGTCGGTGCCGTAGGCGGCGGCATCGTTGACCAGCAGCGGCGGCGAGACCTCGGTGTAGCCGTTCTCACGCGTCTGGAAGTCCAGCATGAACTGGCCGAGCGCCCGTTCCAGCCGGGCCAGCTCGCCCTTCAGCACCACGAAGCGCGAGCCGCTCATCCGCGCCGCCGCCTCGAAGTCGAGCAGGCCCAGCCCTTCGCCGAGGTCGGTGTGGTCCTTCGGCTTGGCGATGGCGAACGGCTCGCCCCAGCGGCGGACCTCGACGTTGTCGTGTTCGTCCTTGCCGGCCGGCACGTCGGGCGCTGGGATGTTGGCGAGGCCGGCGAGCAGCGCGTTGAGCGCCTGGGCGGCGGATTTCTCGGCCTCGCCCTCCGTCTCCAGCCGGGCCTTCAGCGCCTCGACCTGCGCCATCAGGCGCTGGGCCTCGGCCTCGTCCTTGGTTGCCTTGGCGGCGCCGATCCTCTTCGACGCCTCGTTGCGCTCGGCCTGGGCGGTCTGCCAGGCGGTTTGAGCGGCCCTCAGCTTGGCGTCGAGCTCGGTGATCTGCGTCACCAGCGCCGCGCCCGACAGCCCCCGCGCATCCCAGCCCGCCATGTACGGTTCAGGGTTTTCGCGAAGGGCTCGGATGTCGTGCATGGGGGCCGCAAGGTGTGGTGGGAGCGGCCTTCTCTAGAGCGCGTCGGGATGGGCGCCAAGGCTCGCTCAGATCACAGTCGCCTCGGCTGCGGCGTCTTCCTTCTTTCGGCGACGCTCGATCAGCCAGACGCAGCCGACCGAGACGAAATAGAGGCCGACGATAGGCACCGAGAGCAGGATCTGGCTGATCGGGTCCGGCGGCGTCACGATCGCGGCCACGACGACGACGACGACGACGGCATAGCGCCACCCCGCCATGAGCGTCTTCGACGTCACCAGGCCCGCCATGCCTAGAAGCGTGAGCACGACGGGAAGCTGAAAACAGAGCCCGAACGCCAGCAGCAGCGTCGTCACCAGGTCGAAATAGTCGGAGACCCGCGACATCAGCCGCACGGAGATCGGCCCGTCGATGATCTGCTGATGCAAGGCGAACCACAGCACGAACGGCAGGATCATGAAGTAGACCAGCGCCGCGCCCGCGACGAACAACACGGGCGAGGCGATCAGGAAGGGCAGGAACGCACGGCGCTCGCGCTTGTAGAGGCCGGGCGCCACGAAGGCGTAGATCTGCTGGCCCAGCACCGGGAAGCTCAGCGCCACAGCGCCCACCGCGGCCAGCTTCACCTTGGTGAAGAAGAGCTCCAGCGGGGCGGTGGAGATCAGGTTGGTGGCCTCCGGCGCCGCCGGGGCGACCTGGTTGCCGATCAGCACCAGGAACATGTCCCGCGCGCCGGTCCAGGCGTTGACGAGGCTGTCCATGGCGCCCACGCCTTCAGGCGGAACCTTGGCGCGCACCGCCACCAGCCCCTGGGCGATCGTGTAGGGATGGATCAAGAGGATGAGGAGCGGCTGGGCGAACGCGAAGCAAATGATGAAGGCGACGAAGAGCGCGATGACGCACTTGATCAGCCGCGCCCGCAATTCGACCAGGTGCTCGAGCAGGGGCGCCCGCGACGCCTCGATCTCGTCCTCGTCCGGGGCGCCGCTCACGAAGCCGTCGCCTTGCGGGCGCGGGGCTTGGCCGGCATCGCCTTGGCCTTCGCGCCGGTCGCCGTCGACGCCATGGGCGTGGCGGCCTTCTTCACGGCCGTCTTGGACGCGGCTGGCTTTTTCGCCGCAGCCTTCGCCCCCGCAACCTTGGACCCCGCAGACTTGGAGGCCGGCTTCTTCGCTGCCGCGGCCTTACGCTTGCGGGTCTGCGCCGGGGTTTCGAGCTCGATCGTCGAGGTCTGCGTCCGGACATCCGGCGTCATCACCGGCGCGTTCAGTTGCACGCCGACATCGGACAGCCCCTGGCTGATCTCCTCGAACGCCTGGTTCACCTCCGGCGCGTGGGTGGCGATGTCCGCGAGCTGGCCCTTGCGCATGGCCTCGACTTCCTTGCGCAGCTCATCGAGCTCGGACTGACGCGCCATCTCGTCGAAGCTGGCGCGGAACTCGGCGGCCATGGACCGGACCTTGGCCATGAACTGCCCGAACTTGCGCAGCAGGATCGGCAGGTCCTTTGGACCCACCACGATCAGGGCCACGATCGCGGCCACCAGGAATTCGACTGCGCGTCCTTCGGGGAACATGGCCGTGCCTTAGCGCGGTTTCAGGCGCGGTGGAAACGAGGACCGCGCGGGGGCCTGCGGATGGAGCTCAGGCCTTGGTCTTGGCGCGGCCTTTCGAGGCGGTGCTGGTCGCCGCCTTCGGCAGCGGCTTGGCCGGCTCGGGCTCTTCCTCGTGCGCCTCGTCCTCGCCCTTCAGGCCTTCACGGAAAGCGCGAATGCCCTTGGCGGTGTCGCCCATGATGCCGGAGATCTTACCGCGGCCGCCGAACAGCAGCAGGACCACCACGGCTGCAAAGATCAGATGCCAGATCGAAAGACCGCCCATGGCGTCGAAAACTCCAAGTCCCGTCGCGCCCCGGCGACATCATTCCTGTGGCTATATAGTCGCTCTCGACCGCCCGCGCCACGCGACAATCGGGCGTCACGAGGCCGTTTCCTCGCCCAGGAAGTCGGTGTGGAACTCCGGCGCGTCGCCTTCGTCCAGCGGGTCTTCGTCGGCGGCGAGCGCATTGGGGTCCGGCACGGCGAAGTCGGCGGGCAGGTCGAGGGACAGAAGGCCCGCCGCACGCATCTCCGCGGAGCCAGGCAGGTCGCCCACGCTGGCCAGGCCATAATGCTCCAGGAAGGCGTCGGTCGTGCCGTAGGTGATCGGCCGGCCCGGCGTGCGCCGCCGCCCGCGCATGCGCACCAGGCCCAGCTCCAGCAGCACGTCGAGCGTGCCCTTGCTGGCCTGCACGCCGCGCACCGCCTCGATCTCCGCGCGGGTGACGGGCTGATGGTAGGCGATGATCGCCAAGGTCTCCTGGGCGGCGCGGGACAGGCGGCGGGGTTCCTCCCGCTCGTCGGTCATCAGCCAGGCGAGGTCGGCGGCGGTCTGGAACCGCCAGCGTCCGGCGACCGAAACGAGCTCGACGCCGCGCGCATGGTAGCGGTCCTGCAGCGCCGCGATCGCGCCCATCACGTCGGCGCCTTCGGGAAGCCGCTTGGCGATGTCGACGTCGCTGAGCGGCCCGGACGCCGCGAACAGCAGCGCCTCGACTTCGCGCTCGGTGTCGGCGAGGTCGCTCATGACCAGATGCTCCCCTTCTGAGGGAGCTGTCGCGAAGTGACTGAGGGGGTTTCATCAGCCGACTCCGTGGCTGAAACCCCCTCCGGCCCTTTGGGCCACCTCCCCCTGAGGGGCAGGATCTGGAAGGCGAGACCGCTCACGCCGCCGCCCTGCCCTTGCGGGTTCGCAGGTAGACGTCGGCGAAGGCTTCGAGCTGACGGGCTTCGAGCGCGCCCTCCTTGACCAGCTCCAGACCGGCGGAAAGCGTCGAGGCCACGTAGGAGGCGCGGCTCGGCCCCTGCCCGCCGCCCAGCGGCGCGACGCCGGCCAGCGGCGTCCAGCGGTCGAGCTCGGGCAACAGCCGGCGCAGCCGCTCTCGCGCCTCCTCCAGCGGATAGGCGCTGGGCGTGGCGGGCGTATAGCGGCGGCTCTCCTCCTTGGTGCGCTGGGCGATGTAGGCGCTCATCAGGCCATAGAGGTCGCCCTCTATGCGGCCCGACGGGATCACGCGGATCGCCTCCGGGTCGCCGCGTCCGAACACCTCGCGGCCGAGCTGCGGGCGGGTGCGCAAGGCCTCAGCGGCGTCGCGCATGGCGGCGAGCTTGGCCAGGCGGAAGGCGAGCCGGGCCGCGATCTCCTCGGCCGGCGCCTCGTCGGCCTTGGGCTGCTCGGGCTTGGGCAGCAGGAGACGGGACTTCAGATAGGCCAGCCAGGCCGCCATCACGAGATAGTCGGCGGCGAGCGAGAACTGCTGGCGGCGCGCCTGCTGGACGAAGGCGAGGTATTGTTCGGCGAGCTTCAGCACGCTGAGCTTCAGCAGGTCGACCTTCTGGCTGCGGGCCAGGGCAAGCAGCACGTGCAGCGGGCCTTCGTAGCCCTCCAGGTCGACGATCAGCGCCTCGCCGTCCTCGGCCGCCGTGGTCGCCGCGGCGAAATCGAGATCGGGCTGGAAGCTCCCGCTCATGCCGCGAAGCGTCCTTCGAAGGCCGCGTCGAACCGCGCGCGCGCCTCGCCGGCGTCGAACGGCTCCGGCGCCCGCGCGATCCGCGCCAGGGCCGCCGCCGCACGCCTGGCCGCGCGGCCGTTCAGGGCGCCGGCGCCCGCGACCACCGCCTGCATCTCGGCCATATCGCCGTTGCAGTGCAGGACCACGTCGCAACCGGCCGCGCGACTGGCCCTGGCCCGCTCGGCGAAGTCGCCGCTCAACGCCTTCATGGAGAGGTCGTCGCTCATCACCAGGCCATCGAAACCAATTGCGCCGCGCACCACGCGACGCATCACAGTGCGCGACGTCGTCGCCGGACGCCTGCGGTCGATCGCCGCGTAGATGACATGGGCGGTCATCGCCATCGGCATGTCGGAGAGCACCCGGAACGGCGCGAAATCACGCGCATCGAGGTCCTCGAAGCTGGCGTCGACCACCGGCAGTTCCAGGTGGCTGTCGGACATCGCGCGGCCGTGCCCGGGGATGTGCTTGACGATCGGCATCACGCCGCCGGCGATCAGGCCCTCGGCCGCCGCCCGGCCCAACAGCGCGACCTCGTCCGGCGCCCGGCCATAGGCGCGGTCGCCGATGATCTCGTGGCCGGCGGGATCGGGTACGTCCAGCACCGGCGCGCAATCGACGTTGATGCCGAGCGCGCGCAGGTCGTGGGCCATCAGGCGCGCACCCAGCCGGGTGATTTCCCGGCGGAGCAGCGGGTCGTTTCCGGCGAGGTCGCCGTAGGCCCGACCGGGCGGATAACGGCCCCAGTTGGGCGGTCCCAGGCGCTGGACTCGTCCGCCCTCCTGGTCGATCAGCACCGGCGCATCGGCCCGCCCCACGGTTTCGCGCAGGGCCTCCACCAGCGCGCGGACCTGCGCCGCATCGGCGACATTGCGCGCGAACAGGATGAAGCCCCAGGGTTTCACCCGCCGGAAGAAAGCCAGCTCCTCGGCCGTCAGCTTGCGGCCGGAACAGCCCAGGATGGCGGCCGTCGCCGTCACTTGACGAAGCAGGCCTTCCCCGCCGCCTTGAGCTTGGCGCAGAAGGCGGACGCGGCGTCGCGGCTGGCAAAGCCGGTCACCTGGGTGCGGAAGAGCGTGTGCCCGTCCTTCTCGATCTTCTCGACGCTTTTGCCCTTCCCCGCGGCCATGCCGGGCGCCAGCGCCGCCGCGTTGTTCCAGCCCTTGTCGGCCAGGGCTTGGGAAGAAAAGGCGCCGATCTGGACGGCGGCGACGCCGGCGACCTTGGCGGCGGGCGGCGGCGCAGGCTTGGGGGCCGGCTTTTCGACCTTCGCGGCGGGCGGCGGCGCGGCCTTGACGGCGGGCGCCGCGGCCTTCGGCGCAGGCGTCACGGCCACCGGCGGCGCGGCGGCTGGGATCGAAGGGCGAAGCGCGGGCGCGGGCGCCGCGGGCGGAGCCTGGGTGACGACGATCGGTGGGGTGGCTGGACCGGGTTGCGGCCGCGGCTGCGGCTGCTCGGGCGGCGGCGCGAACTGCACCGAACCGTTGGCGGCGCCGGCGCGTCCGCTCTCGCCCTGATAGATCTGCAAGCCCGCGGCGGGATCCTGCGGTTGGGCCTCGGCCGGCGGCGGCGTCTTGATGCCAGCGACCGGCGTGCCGACGGCTTGCGGCGGCTGCCCTGCCTGACGCACGCCGGAACTGTAGAAAACGAAGATCGCGGCCGCCAGGCCCAGCAGCACCAGGATCGAGATGATCAGGGTGAAGGGAATCGGCCGGGAGCCCCGCACCGGCTGGCGCGCGTCGAAGCTCAGCGATGCTTCGGTGGGGGGCGCGTAGGCGCCGCGATCATGTTCCGACATCGAGGTCTCCCGCGCAGGCGCAACCGGCGTGAACGAATCGCGCGCCTGACAGGGCAGTCTAGCGGAGCCCGCGCACGTCGAACCGACCGGCGCGGCATTTTCTGTGGGCGATATGGCCGCGGCATGGCGCCTGCGCCGCAGCCGCCTCCTCTAATGCAGCGAGTCCAGGTGGAAGAGCTTGCGGTGCTCCTCGATCGCATAGCGGTCGGTCATGCCGGCGATGTAGTCGCAGACGATCCGCGCCCGCCCAGCCTCGTCGCGCGCCTGGGCGCGGGCGTACCACTCGGTGGGCAATACATCCGGCTCGGCCAGGAACAGGTTGAACATCTCCGCCAGCATGCGCCGCGCCTGGCTGCGCGTGCGGTTGACCTTCCAGTGCCGGTACATGCGCTCCATGAGGAAGGCCCGCAGCGCGGACAGGTCCTCGACCATGTCGCGGGAAAACGCGACGAGCGCGTGGTCGAGGTCGCGAACGTCCTCGGGCGAGGCGACCTTGCCGGCGGCCGCTCGGCGGCGGGTCTCCGTCAGCACGTCGGCGACCATCGCCCCGATCATCCGCCGCACCGCCTCCAGCCGCAGGATTCCCGGATCACAGTCGGGGTAGTCGGAGATGGCGCTCGCCACGTGTGGGCCGATCAGCGGCACCTGGCGCAATTCCTCCAGATTGAAAAGCCCGGCCTGCACCCCGTCGTCCACGTCGTGGTTGTTGTAGGCGATGTCGTCGGCGAGCGCCGCCACTTGGGCCTCCGCCGACGCCCAGCTTCCGAGCCGCAGGTCGTATTCGGCGTCGAACTCGGCGATGGCGCTCCAGGACGGCTGCTCGAGCTTCTCCACGACCGGGCCGTTGTGCTTGATGATTCCGGCAAGGGTTTCCCACGTCAGGTTCAGGCCCTCGAACCGCGGATAGCGGCGCTCCAGCTTCGTGACGACCCGGAAGGTCTGGACGTTGTGATCGAAGCCGCCGAAGCCTTGCATCTGGACCTGCAGCTCGTCTTCGCCGGCGTGGCCGAACGGCGGATGCCCCAGGTCGTGTGCGAGCGCGATGGTCTCGGCGAGGTCGGCGTCGAGCCCGAGCGCGGTGGCCAGCGAGCGGGCGATCTGCGCCACCTCCAGCGAATGTGTCAGCCGCGTGCGGAAATGGTCACCCTCGTGGGCCACGAAGACCTGGGTCTTTTCCTTGAGCCGCCGAAAGGCCGTGGAGTGGATGATCCGGTCGCGGTCACGGGCGAAGGGGGTGCGGGTGGCGCTTTCCGGCTCCGCGACCTTGCGGCCCCGGGACTTGGCCGGGTCTTGGGCGTAGGAGGCTCTGACGAAGGGGGCCATCAAATCCATCTGTGGCAAGGCGGGGGTTGGTCCTGGCCGCCGGGCGTCACATATAGTGCAGGCGTTTCATTCGTCTAACCGTGATGACCCCACTCGTGACTTCAGGCGACTTGACCCTCAGCCCCTCGGCGGCCCGGCGTATCCTCGATATCGGCGAGGCCGAGGGCCGGCCGGTCATGCTGCGCGTCGCGGTCGAGGGTGGCGGTTGCTCCGGCTTCCAATACCAGTTCGACCTGGTCGAGGAGGCCCAGCCCGACGACCTGCGCATCGAGCGCGACGGCGCCGCGGCCCTGGTCGACGAGATGTCGCTGGTCTTGCTGAAGGGGTCCGAGATCGACTTCGTCGACGAGCTCGCCGGCGCAGAGTTCAAGGTGCGCAACCCCAACGCCAAGTCGAGCTGCGGCTGCGGCGTCAGCTTCTCCATCTAACGCCGCTATCGCAAAGTCGGCCGTGCGCGTAACCTCCGGGGCGACCTGGGAGGACGCCCAATGCCATTCGTCGCCACTTTTCGCCGCCTGGGGTTCGCGCTGGGCGCGGTGCTGCTGACCGCAACGCCGACCCTGGCCCAGACCTACGACGGCGACTGGGCCGGCGCGCTTTCCGCCGGCGGCCAGACGCTTCATCTCGAGCTGCACATCAAGACCGAGGGCGGCGCGTCCACGGCCGTGCTCGACAGCCTGGACCAGGGTGCGTCGATCCCATCGACGGTGGTGAAGACCGAAGGCGGCGAGTTGTCGGTGCTGTTCCTGGCTGTCGGCGGGGAGTTCAAGGGTAAGCTCTCCGCGGACGGCAAGACGTTGGACGGAACCTGGAGCCAGGGCGCGACCCTGCCCCTGGTCATGACCCGCAAGGCCGCGGCCGACGGCAAATAGCGGCGATCATCCCGCCATCGCTGAGCTCGGACGTCGGCGCGCCAGCCCGTAGAGCGCGAAGCCGTGGGTGATCATCAGCAGGGGCACATAGAGGACCGGGATCGCATATGCCGCGCCTAGGGCGCCCGCGTGCTCAGGAAGCCCGCCTCGGACCGCATGCCAGTAGTCGAGCAGCAGATCGCCAGTTCCCACGAGGTTGAAAGCGACAACGAACGGCCAGAACAGCCGAGGGATCCGCACCGTCAGCAGCGCCAGGACGGCCAGCACGCCCGTGGCGAAATCGCCGTAGGCCGCGGCGGGAGCAAAGCCCGCGGGCAAGCCGGGGCCGACCACACCGGGAACGAGGAAAACCAGTCCGAAGAAGCGAAAGCTGTGCAGGGTGGCGATCGCCCGGTGGGCCTGCACGCGATCCATCGACCTCAGCTTCGGCAGCCCGTACGCGCCGAAGGCGAGCAACCAGGCGACGTAGCCAAGGATCATTTGGACGAGGAAGATCGGTCCGGTCGGCATCGTGGCCTCCTGCGAAGTGTCAGGAGGTCATCTAGGGTCGCCCCTATCGCCCAACTATCCGACATAATATCCATAGGGAATGAAGCCCAACTACACAGTTCGGCGCGGGGCGCTAGAGGGCGTCGAGACCTTCCTCGCCGTGGCCAGGGCGCGCAGCTTTCGGCGCGCGGCCGCCGAGCTTGGCGTGACGCCGTCGGCGGTGAGCCAGGCGGTGCGCAGCCTGGAGGCGCGACTGGGCGCGGCGCTTTTCACGCGCACGACGCGCAGTGTCGGCCTGACCGAGGCCGGTCAACGGTTCTTCGACCGCGCCGGGCCCGCCTTCGCGGAACTCGTGGCCGCCGGCGAGGTGGCGCGCGACCTCGGCCAACGCCCGACCGGACTGTTGCGCCTTTCGGTGCCCCGGGGCGTAGTGCCGCTGCTGCTCGAACCGGTGATCGCCTCGTTCGCCCAAGCCTATCCGGAAATCGAGCTGGAAATCGCCGCCAGCGAGGACATGGTCGACCTCGCGGCCAACGGCTTCGACGCCGGGATCCGCTTCGGGCAGTTCATCGCGCCGGACATGATCGTGGTGCGGCTGACCTCGCCGTTTCCATTCGTGGTCGTCGCCAGCACCGACTATCTCGCACGTTATGGCCGCCCGGAGAGCGTGGATGACCTTCGGCGACACGCCTGCCTGCGCATGCGCCGCTCCAGCGGCGGGATCGCGAACTGGACCTTTGTGGAAGGCGGGGAGCGGATCGAGGTGGCTGTCTCCGGCCCGCTGATCGCGCATGACTACCCCACGCTGCTTGGGGCGGCGATCCGAGGCGCGGGGTTGGCGCAACTTCCCGCCCCGCTCATCCGCGAGCCGGTGGCTCAGGGAGAGCTGGCGTCGGTTCTGGACGAGCTCGCGGTCATGACGCCGGGCGTATTCCTCTATCATCCGGGCAAGCGCCAGATGCTCCCCAAGCTGCGCGCCTTCATCGACCACATCAAATCGGCCGCCTGATATGCGAGGCCTTGCGGGACTTGCCGCGGCAACGGAAAAAGCCCTGCGCCCTCCGCATCCGTGGGGCTGCGCGGTTAATGGGAGTTCGCGCGGACATGCGTATCGCCACCTGGAACGTGAACTCGGTCAACGCGCGCCTGGAGACGGTGCTGAAATGGTTCGAGGCGGCTCAGCCCGACGTCGCCTGCCTGCAGGAGATCAAGTGCGTCGACGAGAAATTCCCGACCGAAGCCTTTGAACGGCTTGGTTATAATGTCGCTGTGCATGGTCAGAAATCCTACAACGGCGTGGCCATGCTCTCGAAATCGCCGTTGGAGGATGTGCGCCGCGGCCTGCCCGATCCGGGCGAAGAGGAGCAGTCCCGCTATCTCGAAGCGGTCATCTCGGGTCCCACGCCCGTGCGGGTGGCCTCGATCTACCTGCCCAACGGCAACCCCGTGGACAGCGAGAAGTATCCCTACAAGCTTTCCTGGATGGACCGGCTGAACCGCCACGCCCGCAACCTGCTGGCCCTGGAGGAGCCGCTGGTCCTCACCGGCGACTACAACGTGATCCCCGAGGCGCGGGACGCAGAGTTCCCGGCCAACTGGGAGGGCGACGCGCTGTTCCGGCCGCAGACGCGCGAGGCCTTCCGCGCGCTGAAGCATCTCGGCCTTACCGACGCCTACCTGCAGGCCGACGGCGCGCTGGGCGCCTATACCTTCTGGGACTACCAGGCCGGGGCGTGGCAGCGGAACAACGGCATCCGTATCGACCACGCCCTGCTCTCGCCGCAGGCCGCCGACCTCCTGAGCGGCGCGGTGATCCATCGTGACGTGCGTAGCTGGGACAAGCCCTCGGACCACGTGCCCTTCGTGGTCGAACTGGAAGTCTAGGCCGGCCTCGACGGCTCTCGCCTTGCGGGGCCGAAGGGCTTAGCTTCCGGTTATGGACGATATCTCCCGCCTTGCGGTCCTGCTCTTGCTGGCCGGCGTGGTCGTCACCCTGCTGGCCGGCTTTGCGCGCTGGCACATGGATGAGGGCCGCCGCGTCCGGCGCGGCCTGAAGGCGGTGCTGAAGGGCGATGTCCACGGCTACCTCGTAGCGCGCGGCCGTGGACGGGGCGTCGGCTTCGACTTCACCTCAAATGCCGTGGCCGTGGTCTGGGACACCGGCGGATGGGGCCTGGTCTATGCGCTCGACGAACTGATGGGCTGCGAGGCGATCGTCGACCGCCAGGTCGTGGGCCGGGTCCACCGCGGCGAGCCGCGCAAGGCGCTGGACGCCTTCGACGCTGAGGAGCGGGTGACCCTGCGGCTGATTTTCGACGACCCGGGCCATCCGGATTTCGCGCTCGACCTCTGGCTGCCGGAAGACGCCGGGCGGCGCGACGAGCTTCCGCCCGGCGAAGCCATCGCCGAGGCTAACCGCTGGCTGGCGCGGATCGAGTCCCTGCTGCGCCGACCGCTGGCGGCGAGGCGGGCCGGGGCGGCGGTCTCGCAGCCAGCGGCCACGCTCGTCGGGCCGCCGCCCGCAGCTTCCCGAAGCGCCGAAACCGATGACGGCACGGAAGATGAAGACGACGAAGACGACAGGGCTGTCATCTGACCGTGTGAAACCGTCGGCCGCCCTGAGGACCCTGGAGGCCTCGACATGCTGAGCCTGATCGCCGCCGCGAGCTTCTTTCTGGCCATCCATCTGCTCGTCTCGGGAACACGTGTGCGCGACGCGCTCACTGGCAAGATCGGGCTGGGCCCCTACATGGGCCTGTTCTCGGTTTCCTCGCTGGCCGGCATCGCCTGGCTGGGGGTCGCCTTCGCTCAGGCGCGCCACGCGCCGGCCAACGTCGCCTACTGGGACCTGACCCCGGCGACCCGCTGGGTGCAGATCGCGCTGCAGCTGGTGGCTGTGCTGCTGATCGTGCCGGGCCTGACCACGCCCAATCCGACCAGCGTGCGGCAGGAAGGCGCGCTGGACCGGCCCGACATCGTGCGCGGCATGCTGCGCATCACCCGCCATCCGTTCCTTTGGGGCGTCGCGATCTGGGCGGGCGGACATCTGCTGGTCAACGGAGACCTCGCCTCGATCGTGCTCTTCAGCGCCATGCTCATCCTGGCCCTGCTCGGCACGGCGAGCATCGACGCCAAGCGCCGCCGCGCGCTCGGCGCCAAGTGGGAGGGCTTCGCCGCCCAGACCTCGAACGTCCCGTTCGCCGCCATCGCGCAAGGCCGCCAGACCCTGAGCCTCAGCGAAATCGGCTGGTGGCGGATCGTTCTCGCCGTCGGCGTCTGGGCCGCGCTCGCCTGGGCGCACCCCTATCTGTTCGGGGTCCGCGCCCTGCCCTAGCCGAGCGCAAACTCCACCGCGGCCTCGCAGTGCGCGACGGCGGTGTTGACGGCGGGCAGCGCCATGTGCTGCGGATCCAGCAACAAGCCGATTTCGGTGCAGCCGAAGATGATCCCGTCGGCGCCGGCCGCCCGGGCGTCTTCGATCATGCCCAGCACCACCGCCCTGGAAGCCTCGGTGATCAGGCCCACCACCAGTTCGTCGTAGATGATGGCGTGCAGGCGCTCGCGGTCGGCCTTCGGCGGCGTCACCACCGCCAGGCCCGCGGCCTTCAGGCGCTCGGCGTAGAACGGCTTTTCCATAGTGAATCGCGTGCCGAGCAGCAGCGCCTTGGTCACGCCGCGCGCCTTCAACGCCTCGGCGGTGGCGTCGGCGATATGGATCAGCGGCGCCGAGACGGCCGCCTCCACCTGCGGCGCATTGAGGTGCATGGTGTTGGCGCAGATCAGGATGGCCTTCGCACCCGCGCCCTCCAGCCGCCGCGCGGCCTCGGCCATCAGCGCGCCGGTCGCGTCCCAGTCATCGGCGCTCTGCAGCTCGGCGATCGGCGCGAAGTCGACCGACCACAGCACCAGTTCAGCCGAATGGAGCCCGCCCAGCCGCTCGCGGACCAGCCGGTTCAGCGTCTGGTAGTAGACGCTCGTGCTCTCGGCGCTCATCCCGCCGATCAGGCCCAAGGTCTTCATGGGCGTGGCCGCATCAGATATCGGCGTAGACGTGCCGCTCCCCCGCCGCGCCCGGGTGGGTGACGGCCCCGAGGTGCGCGGGCCCCACGACCTGGGCGAATTTCCACAGCGCGCCCGAGCCGTAGGCGGTCTGCCTGGGCTGCCAATGCCGGCGGCGGTTCTCCAGCTCGATGGGATCGACCTCCAGGTCGATGACGCCGGCGTCGGCGTCGATGTGGATGATGTCGCCGTCCTTGATCAAGGCGATCGGGCCGCCGAGCTGAGCCTCCGGCCCGATGTGACCGACGCAGAGCCCGCGGGTGCCGCCGGAGAAGCGCCCGTCGGTGATCAGCGCCACCTTGTCGCCGCGGCCTTGGCCGGAGAGCGCCGCGGTCGTGGACAGCATCTCGCGCATGCCCGGCCCGCCGCGCGCGCCCTCGTAGCGGATCACCAGGACATCGCCGTCCTCGTAGGCGCCGGCCTCGACCGCCTCGAAACAGGCCTGCTCGCCGTCGAACACCCGCGCCGGGCCGCGATGGCTGCGGTGCGAGGTCATGCCGGCCACCTTGACGATCGCGCCGTCGGGGGCGAGCGAGCCCCAGAGCCCGACCACCCCGCCCGTGGGCGACAGTGGCTTGGAGACCGGGCGGATCACGTCCTGGTCGTCGCGCCATTTCACGTCCTTGACGTTCTCGGCGATGGTCTTGCCGGTGACCGTCATGCAGTCGCCGTGGATGTAGCCGCCTTCCAGCAGGGTCTTCAGCAGCATCGGCATGCCGCCCGCCTCGCCCATGTCCTTGGCCACATAGCGCCCACCGGGCTTGAGGTCGGCGATATAGGGCGTGCGCTGGGCGATCTCAGCGAAGTCGCGCAGGGTGAACTCGATGCCGCACTCGTGGGCCATGGCCGGCAGGTGCAGCCCACCGTTGGTCGAGCCACCGGTCGCGGCGACCACCACCGCGGCGTTCTCGAAGGACTTGCGGGTGACGATGTCGCGCGGGCGAAGGTTGGTCTCGATCAGGCGCACGACCGCTTCGCCCGAGGCCACGGCATAGGCGTCGCGGCTCTCGTAGGGGGCCGGCAGGGAGGCCGACAGCGGCAGGGCCAGGCCGATCGCCTCCGACACGCAGGCCATGGTGTTGGCGGTGAACTGGCCGCCGCAGGCGCCGTCCGACGGACAGGCGTGCTGCTCCAGGTCGCAGAGATCGTCCAGCGTCATCTTACCGGCCGAATGCATGCCGACCCCTTCGAAGACGTCGACCACGGTGACGTCGCGGTTCGCCCAGCGGCCAGGAAGAATCGAGCCGCCGTAGAGGAAGACCGACGGCACGTTGAGGCGCAGCATCGCCATCATCATCCCGGGCAAGGACTTGTCGCAGCCGGCGATGCCCACCAGCGCGTCATAGGCGTGGCCGCGCATGGTGAGCTCGACCGAGTCGGCGATCAGGTCGCGGCTGACCAGGGACGAGCGCATGCCCTCGTGGCCCATGGCGATGCCGTCGGTGACGGTGATCGTGCAGAATTCCCTCGGCGTCGCGCCGGCCGCCTTTACGCCGGCCGCGACCGCGTGCGCCTGGCGCATGAGCGCGGTGTTGCAGGGCGCCGCCTCGTTCCAGCAGGAGGCCACGCCCACGAAGGGTTGGGCGATCTCCCGGCTGCCGAGGCCCATGGCGTAGTAGTAGGACCGGTGCGGCGCGCGCGTCGGCCCCTCGGTCACATGGCGGCTGGGGAGCTTGGTCTTGTCCCAACTGCCGTCCGGTTTGCGGTGCATGTGGATTTCGCCTCCCACGTCGAGGCGTCTTCCTTAAGCGTGCGGCGCAGCGTGCGAAAGGCCGGCGCACACGAAAAATCCGGGCTCACGCAAACTCAACCGGAAGCTGTTTCCGCATTCCGCCTACGCAACAATGTTGCCGTGATGAAATCCATTTCCGATCATCTCGTATGCGCATGACCAATGTTTTATCACAAGAAATCCCGGCTTTGGAAAATTAGGTACGTCGGAAAAATCCAAGTTCAAGCTCAATCAATGCTAGCATATTTTGGTCGAATATAAGCATTTCATAATGCCGGTCGCCAGTTTTCGCGCCGCACAATTCAAGTCCTTTCAGAAACCGTGTTCGATGCAACTGTGTCTCCAAAGCCCACATCAGCGATTGGCGGTTAGTTATCATCGATCACTTTGCCCATTCACGTTGACGGCCAGGGGTGTCTGCTTCAGCTTCCTCAGCAAGCGCAGGCAATAGCGCTTCCTAGAACTCGATAAGCTGCGGGGAGGCGGCTGATATGCAGTGGAAACACGCCCTTATGGCGTCCAGCGCTATGCTGGTCGCAGCGCTCGGCACAACAGCGCACGCACAGGCCAAGTCCGGCGCGACGGCCGCCGCAGCCAACACGATCGAAGAACTGGTGGTCACCGCTGAAAAGCGGGCCCAGAGCCTGCAGGACGTGCCGGTCGCCGTCTCCGCCTTCACCTCGGAGCGCCGCGATCTGATCGGGATCACGACGGTTTCGGACCTGACAAATTTCACGCCGGGCCTCGAGTATAACGCCCAGAACGACCGCAACACCCTGCGCGGCGTCGGCCGGAACACCAACGTCCACGCCGCTGAAGGCTCGGTCGCGCAATATTCCGACGGCATCTACACCTCCTCCACGGTCGAGGCGGGCAAGACGCCCTTGTTCGTGGATCGCATCGAGGTGCTGCGCGGTCCGCAGGGCACCCTCTACGGCCGCAACTCCATCGGCGGCGCGATCAACATCATCTCCAAGCGCCCGACCGAGGACTTCTACGCCGAGGTCCGCGGGCAGGTTCAGAACTACAACCACACCATCCTGGAAGGCGCCGTTTCCGGCCCGACCTCCATACCGGGTGTGCAGTTCCGCCTGGCGGCCGGCTGGGAGAAGCAGACGAAGGGCTGGCTCAAGAACACCGTCCCCGGCCAGCCTGACGAAGGCAACATCATCGACCAGAAGATCTGGGAAGGTCAGCTGAAGTTCCACTTCAACGACCGCTTCGACGGCTGGATGAAGCTATCTGGCATCGACTGGCACAACGAAGGTGGCGGGCCGGGCTCGCGCAACACCTACACGACGGTCACGCAACCCAAAGCCGGAACCTCGACGCTGCTCAACCCGGCGCTGGTGCCGAACGGGGCGCAGCTGCTTTCGGCTTCGTTTCCGACCTATCTGGCGGCTACCGGCGGCCTGACGCCCACGTCCGGCTATGCGTGCCTTCCTACAGCGCTGACCGGCGTCACCCATATCGTGACCGCCGGCGGCATGAGCCTGGCCCAGGCGTGCAGCGCGGCGTCACAGAACGACCCGCGAAAATTCACCAGCGACGTCCCTTACCAGGTGAAGCTGACGGGAACGACGATCTTCGCCAGCGAGTGGGTCTACCACTTCGACAATATGGACCTGAAGTACATCGCCGGCGGCACGCATTATCACTACCACCTCGGCGGCCCCACTCCGGTGGAACAGGCGCCGATCACGTCGTTCCAGTTTCCGTTTGTGAGCGGCAACACAGTCATCCCCGGAGCGCTGGGCGCCGCCGGCACCGTCAATCCGCGTTACTGGTTCTCATATGAGGAAAAGGAGAACTGGTTCAGCAACGAACTGAACCTGGCCTCCACAAGCAACGGGCCGCTCCAGTGGATCGTCGGCGCCTACTACTATAAGGAGAACTACACCCAGCCCGTCTCGACCACCCTGCTCGACCAGGGGCGGCCGGTGACCGATGGGCCTTTCCTGACCAATGCGGTTTGCAACGCCACCGGTGGCGTTTGCCCCAACCTGGCGGGCAACAACCGAATCTATGACGACCGGCCTGAGCTCGAAATCACCTCCAAGGCGGCGTTCGGTCAGATCGACTGGGAATTCACCGAGCATTGGAAGGCTACGGTCGGCCTGCGCTACACCGAGGACCACAAGGCGGGTTCGGAGTCGCTCCGGCTGCTCTGCTTCGACGTGCCGGCCTGCGCCGGCTCACCTGAGAACTTCACCAACTTCATCATCGACCTGACACAACCGGCGGTCGGCGTGATTTCCTATGGCACGCCGGGCGCCTTCGCGCCGGGCGTGTCCTCGACGACGACCGTCGACCCGGCCACCGGCTTCGCGACGCGCCACTACGACAACAAGTGGTCCGCGACCACCGGCACGGCTGGCCTGCAGTGGCAACCGGACGCCGACACATTGGCGTACTTCCGCTACAGCCGCGGCTACAAGGCGGGCGGTTTCCGGATCGGCATCGACACGACCATCGGGGCCCTGCCGAACACGGACGCCGAACACATGAACGCCTTCGAGATCGGCCTCAAGAAGGACTTTGGCCCGACCTTCCAGGCCAACATTGCGGTGTTCTACGACGACTACCTGAACAACCAGATTCCGATCAGCGTCGCGTCCACCAATGGCGGCATCGGCGCCTCCAACTCGATCTTCTACAACGTTCCGAAATCGGTCGTTCAGGGCATCGAGCTGGAGACGACCTGGCAGCCGATCGACCACCTGCAGATCCTGTTCAACTACTCGTACCTGGACGCTCACGTCAAAGAGGCCCGGGGCGTCATCGACCCCGCCGACCCGGCGGCGCTCGATCCGCAAGCCAAGCCGATCATCAGCCAGGCCGCTTGCCTGGCGGCAGTCGGCACGCCGGCGGCCTGCTCGGCCGACGCCTTCACGGTCGGACTGGCGAACGGCGGCTTCCAGCGTGGTCAGGACCTGTCCGGGGCCAACCTGCCGAACGCGCCCAAGAACAAGGTGTCCATCAACGTCAACTACACCTGGGAGCTGCCAGGCGGCTCGCTGACCCCCTCGGTCAGCTACGTCTGGCGTGACAAGCAGTACGGCTCGATCTTCAACCGGTCGTACTACAAGGCGCCGTCCTACGATCAGTGGGATGCGCGCGCGACCTGGAAATCCGAAGACAAGAAGTATTCGATCATCGGGTTCATCCGGAACATCGGCAATTCCGTCGGCTACGAAGGCGGCGGCGGCGCGGTCCGGCGGGCGGGGGTGGTTCCCGCCCACGTCGCCGGCATAATCCCGCCGGGCGGGAACGCGGCGACGTCGGTTCCGATCGTGCAGGGCATCGCCTCGAGCTACACGATCACGCCGCCCCGGACCTACGGGATCGAGCTTCAGTACCGCTTCTAGGGTTCGGAAACCCGTCCGAGTCGAAGGCGCTCCGCTCCCGCGGGGCGCTTTCTTCGTTGCGGGAGGTGTGGAGCTAAAGCGCCTTCTCGATCGCGCCGGTGATCTCCGGCGCCTCGGGCTCGGTGCGCGGCCCGAAGGCCTGGATCGCTTCGCCGTGCTTGCCGATCAGGATCTTGTGGAAATTCCACACCGGGACCGCCGCCTCGCCCAACTGGTCCTCGGCCCACCTATAGAAGGGATGCGCGCCCTCGCCCTTCACCTCGACCTTGGAGGTCAGCGGAAAGTCGACGTTGAAGCGGGTCTCGCAGAACGTCTTGATCTCGGCCTCGCTGCCCGGCTCCTGCCCCGCGAACTGGTTGCAGGGGACGCCCAGAACCACGAGGCCCTTGTCCTTGTAGTCGGAGTAGAGCTTCTCGAGCCCGTCGTACTGCGGCGTCAGCCCGCAGGCCGAGGCGGTGTTCACCACCAGCACGACCTTGTCCTTGAAGCTCGTGAGCGGCAGCGGAGCGCCGTCGATGGTCTTGAACGTGTAGTCGTAGGCGCTGGCGGTCATGGCGGAACCTCCTCAAGGTCGTGGGCGTCCGACGCTAGCCCCTTCAGCCGGGGTTCGCCAACGCCTGCTCGACCGCCAGCGCCAGGTCGAGCGCGCGGATCGCCTCCTCGGCGGTGACGACCGGTCGCGGCGCCTCGCCGCGCACGGCCTGCAGGAAGCCTTCCACGCTGACGCCGAGCGGGTCGGTCCCGGCCCGCGTGCCGGCCAGATCCGCGCTCAGCGCAAACGGCGTGGTATTGCGGAAGGTGCGGGCCACGAAGTCGATCTCGACCTCGCCGGAGGGATAGACGATCTGCATGATGCGTTTGCGTTCCGGCGCCTGGCGCGAGACGTCGAAGGTCGCGATGAAGCCGTCCTCGAAGCTGGCCTCGGCGCGGGCCACATCCCAGACGCCATCCTCGCTCAAGGTCCCCTCGCCTTCCGCCGTCACCGGATCGGACGCGGAGATGGCCAGCGCCAGGTCGATGTCGTGGACCATCAGGTCGAGGACCGCGGAGACGTCGCGGCTGCGGTCGGACGGCGGGCCGTGGCGCAACGCCTCCAGCCGCAGCGGCTGCTCGGGGATGTCCAGCAGGCCCATGGCCTGGAAGCCGACACGCTCCTGGTGGCCGCAGGCGACGACGAGGCCGTTGGCGGCGGCCGCGGCGCGCACCTTCTCCCCGTCGGCGACGTTCGTGGCGATGGGCTTTTCGATATAGACGGGCTTGCCCGCGGCCAGGGCCGCCAAGGCATGCTCGGCGTGGAAGCTCGCCGGCGAGGCGACCGTCACCACATCGACGGCCTCCAGGAATTCCGCCAGGTCGGTGAAGCCTCGGCCGCCCAGCGGCATGGCCACGGCGGCGGCGCGATCCGGATGGATGTCGAGCACGGCCGACAGCACGACGCCCGGCAGCCTGGCGTATTGGCCCGCGTGGTAGCCGCCGAACACGCCCGCGCCGATCACGCCGCCCCGCAGGGACTCAGCCATGGAATACTCCCGCAGGGGAAAGCCCGCCGCCTATCAGGTCACAGCCCTCGACGCCACCCGCCCGGCAGAGCTAAACAAGTGTTTGAACGGACCTCTGGGGTCCGAGGGAGCCGAACCGCCATGACCACCGTCCGCGAGATCCGCCTGAAGAGCCGCCCGTCCGGCCTGCCGACGTCCGGCAACTTCGAGATGGCCACCGTCGACCTGCCCGCGCCCGGCGCCGGCGAGGTGCAGGTGAAGAACCTCTGGATGACGGTCGACCCCTATATGCGCGGGCGGATGAACGACGTGAAGAGCTACGCCCCGCCGTTCCAGCTCGGCAAGGCGATGGACGGCGGCGCGATCGGCGAAGTCACGGTCTCCAACGATCCAGGACTGAAGGTCGGCGACCTGGTGCAATCCGGCTTCGGCTGGCGCGAGGGTTTCAACGCGCCGGCAGCGCAGGTCCAGAAGCTCGATCCGGGCAGGCTGCCGGTGCAGGCGTTCCTGGGCGCGGCCGGCATGCCGGGACTGACGGCCTACGCCGGCCTGCTGAAGGTCGCGGCGCTGAAGGACGGCGACGTAGTGTTCGTCTCCGGCGCGGCGGGCGCGGTGGGCTCGATGGTCTGCCAGATCGCCAAGGCCAAGGGCCACACGGTGATCGGCTCGGCGGGCGGCGCGGAGAAGGTCGCCTTCCTGACGGAGATCGGGGTCGACCACGTCATCGACTACAAGGCGCAAAGCGACCTGAACGCCGCGCTGGCGGCAGCCGCGCCGGACGGCATCGACGTCTATTTCGACAACGTCGGCGGCGCGCACCTGGAGGCGGCGCTGAACTCGGCGAAGCTTTTCGCGCGCTTCGCGATCTGTGGGATGATCTCGATCTACAACGCCACCAAGCCCGAGCCCGGCCCGTCGAATCTCGCCCAACTGATCGGCCGCAACATCCGTATGGAGGGCTTCATCGTCTCGCACCACTACGCGATGATGCCGGCCTATATCGCGGACCTGTCGAAGTGGGTGGCTGAGGGCAAGGTCACCTGGAAGGAAACCGTCTTCGAGGGGATCGAGAAGGCGCCCGAGGCCTTCATCGGCCTCTTCAAGGGCGAGAACCTGGGCAAGATGCTGGTCAAGCTGGCCTGAGGCCCAGGCTCACCGAAAAGCGTCGTTGGCCGGTCGCAATCTAAGGGTCTAGAACCCTGCGTCGCCGCCTGTCCCGGAGTTTGCCGTGCCGCGCCTGTTCAGCGCCTATGTGATCGTCGACTGGAGCGCGGCCTCCAAGCCGACCACGGGCGCGGATTCCATCTGGATCGGCGTGCTCAAGCGCGACGTGCGCTTCCGGCTGGCCTTCGAGAGCTTCAACGAGGCGACGCGGACGGCCGCCGAGGCGCGGCTGAACGCCATCCTGGCCGACCTGAAGAAGCGCTCGGAGCGGGCGCTGGTGGGCTTCGATTTCCCGCTGGGCTTCCCGCGCGGGTTCGCCGGCGCCCTGAAGCTGAAGGGCGAGCCCTGGCGCGCGGCCTGGGACGAGCTCGGTAAGCGGGTCGTCGACAAGCCGACCAACGTCAACAACCGCTTCAACGTGGCCGCCCAGTTGAACCGCCTGCTGACCGACGGGCCGTTCCCGTTCTGGGGCGCCCCGGCCAAGGACGTGCAGACGACGCTTGGCGCCACCAAGAGCCGGCCGCACGGCCCCGACGACCTGCCGGAGTTTCGCCACGCCGACCTGGCGGCCAAGGGCGCGGCCTCGATCTGGAAGACCTATTACAACGGCTCGGTCGGCGGCCAGGCGATCATGGGCATCCCGCTGGTGCGCCGGCTGAAGGACGCTCGCGGCGAGGCGGCCAGGGTCTGGCCCTTCGAAACCGGGTTCCGGGGGCTGGCCGAGGCCGACCTGGCCGGCGTCGAGGTGGTGCTGGCCGAGGTCTATCCCTCGATGTTCAAGGTCCAGGCGCTGCCGGGCGAGGTGAAGGACCAGGCCCAGGTACGCGCCACCGCCGAGCACTTCGCCAGGCTCGACGAGGCGAACAAGCTGGGCGACCTCTTCGGCCCGGCCAAGGGGACGGCCGCCGAGGCGGTGCTCGACGCCGAGCGCGAAGAAGGCTGGATCCTCGGCGCCGGCTAACCCCCACCGCTCATCCCCGCCGGCTGAGCAGCCAGAAGCGGCCGAGCAGCAGGCTGCCAGAGATGAAGCTGGCGATCACCACCGCCCAGACCATGCCAATGATGCCCATACCCTTGGGGATCGCCAACCACCAGGCGAGCGGCATCATCACGACGATGTAGCTGGTCAGGTGCGTGCCGGTGGGGACCCAGACGTCGCCGCGGGCGCGCAGCGACTGGGCGGTGACCACCTGCAGCGAGTCCGGGAAATACATCAGGCACGACAGCGCCAGCGCCGGGATCGCCATGGCCAGCGTCGCCGGGTTGTTCGTGTAGGCGCTGGAGATCAGCGCCGCGTTGGGCCAGATCGCCAGGGAGACCAGGAGGCCGAACACCCCGGTCACCGAGAAGGCCACGACGCCCGCGCGCACCACGCCTGCGGGCTCGCGCGCGCCATAGGCCCGGCCGACCCGCACCGCGGCCCCGGTCGACAGCCCCAGCGGCGCCATGAAGACAATGGCCGCCACATTGAGCACGATGGTCCAGGCCGCCACCGCCAGGCCGCCGATCCAGCCGGCGATGATGTTCATGCTGGCGAAGGCCGCGACCTCGAAGAAGTTGGACGCGCCGGCCCCGAAGCCGATCCTGCGCTGCTCGGCCTCCGCGGCGCGGTTCCTCTCGGGCTTGTCGAAGACGCCGAGCACGCGGGCCTCCGGCATCAGCGCGATGTAGCCCAGCATGAAGACCGCCAGGAAACTGCGCGCGCCGGTCGTGGCCCACGCGCCGCCCATGGCGCCCAGCGCCGGCAGGCCGAAGGTCCCCGGCACCAGCAGGAGGTCGAGGCCCAGGTTGATGGCGTTGGCGAGCCACATGGCCCAGGCGCCGGGGCCGGGCCGCGACAGGCCCTCCATCCAGAAGGTCGCGCTGACGCTGAGCGCATAGCCGGGCAGCGACAGGCAGAAGACCAGCAGCACACGGCTCGCGCCGTCGGCCAGGCTCTTCTCCAGGCCGATGGCGTGCAGGAACGGCGGCCCGCCCAGCGCCAGCACCACCGCCGAGATCGCCCCGATCCAGAGGCTGTAGGAAAGGCCGCGGCGCAGCACGGCGCCGGTCTCGTTCCGGCGGCCCTCGCCGATGGCGCGCGCGGTCATCACCTGCACGCCGGAGAGCAGGCCGATGGCCATGGTCACCACCACGCTGGTGGGCGCCCAGCCGAGCGCGTGGTAGCCGAGCTGGGTCGCCGAATAGCGCCCGACCACCACCGCGTCGGAGAGGCCCATGGCCATGATCCCCAGGCGCGAGATCACCACCGGCCCGGAGAGCTTCAGAAGCTCGGCCAGCTCAGTGCGGACGGGACGTGGACGCCCCCCCGTAACGGAGGACGCGCGAGCCCTTCCCGATCGCGTTGGATCAACGTGATCGGGCAAGAAGGGCTCTCAAGGCTTGGCAACGACCCTGTTCGCCCCGTCCGGCCCGAAGGGCGGACGGGACAGGGTCTTGGGCCGCGGGGCGGTCCATGGGGGCGACACCTGGTTTTCAAAGAGGCGGCGAGACTGGCGCCCCTGCCCCGCCGCGGCAAGCCAAGCTTCGGCGCGCCGCCCCGACGGCGTAACGACGTGGTGCGAAAGGCACAGGGGTCGGTTCCCGCCGCGCGGGAGAGCGCGACCGCCCGCTGCAGATGGTGTGGAGAAGCAAGGCCTCAGCTCCGAGCTTGCGGCTTGCCCTATCCACCATCGGCTCTTCGGCCGACGGTCCCCCTTTTCCAAACTTGGGAAAGGAAGGTCAGCCGGAGAGCCAGATTGGGGCGGCGGAGGGGAGGGTCGCCGGCGGCGGGCCGTCTCCTGGCTCTGGCCCTGGCGCGTCGGCGGCGATCGCGCGGGCGGTCGCCTCCGCCCTCGCCCAGGCCTCGTCTTCCCAGAGGCTGGGGTCGGCCGCGACGCCCAGGTCCTTGCAGATCAGAGCCACCAGCTCGCCCACCGGCCGGTCGAGGAAATCCGCGTCGTCCTCGCGATCGCAGAGCCGCTCGCCCAGGTCGTCGAAGAGCTGTTCGACATCGTCCTCGTCCGCGTCGGCCTCGATCGCCCGGGCCACCGCGCGGCGCACGATCCGGACGCGTTCGCGGACCGGCGCGCGGGCCGCGCGCTCCGCGGCCTGCTCACGCTCGACCGCCGCCTTGCGGGTGAGGACCGCAAGTTCGCCCTCCAGCCGCGCCTCCAGCGCCAAGGTCTGCCGCACGGCGCGCGCGATGCGCGAGAACACCAGGCCTGCGTCGCCGGCGTCGGCTTCCTCCGCCTGCCGCGCCACGCGCCGGGCCAGCCGCATGCCGATCTCGGCCAGCTCGCGCAGCATCTCCAGCCGCTCCTGGCTTCGAGCCTCCGGAGCGCCGTGGGCGCGTGCTTGCGCCGCATCCGGCGACGGATCGCTCGGCGGCGCAGCTTGGAGAAACGCGTCGGACAGGGGTATAGCGAAGCCCTGCCTGCAAGCAGTTCGCCACCACGCCGAGAAGCGAGAGCCTTGGTCTCGGGTCGCGCGGGCTCGCGCGGTTCCCTATATGTTCGACCGATATCGAATCTCTCCGGTGTGGCAATCTGGGCGGAGACCCGAATGAAGCGGCAGGGTCTTTCGTCGCCCTGCGCGAGGCTGTGACCGCGTTCGGCGCGGTGGCGGTCGCCGAGGCGACCGGCGTCCCGCGCTCAGCCCTGGCGAAGGTCGCCCGGGGATGGCCGGCCACAACTCGTGTCCCGCATTATGTCATCGTCGCGAATTTGAAGGCCTTGTGGGCCAAGCGCCAGGCCGAACAGGGCCGACGCCAGGATCAACTTCAGCAGTTGCGGGATGTCGTTGAGGCGGAAGGCGGTGTTCGCGCGGCCGCGCGAAAACTCGGAATCGACCCGTCGAACCTTTCCAAGCACCTGAGGCGCTCTGGCGGAGCGTAATCAGTCCGGGCGCGCCAGCCGCACGCCTTCAGGCCGGCCAATCCACCACAAGCTGTCCATGCCCGACTTTTGGCGACCCGCTCAATTGCGCGGAAAACCGCAAGATTCGGAAAACCGTGGCCTTTTCGCTTTCGATCTTGAACCATCTCCCATGGGATCGCCGACGCTGGGATTTGTCGGGCATCCAACGATAGGAAACGACCACCCATCCGGCCGGAATGCCCACCCTCTCAGCGAAAGCGGCAGGTGAAACGCGCCTGAAGGTTCCCTGCATTTCGATCTAAGCCGACGCTTTGAAGTTGCGAAATGCGCGCGACAGGCTGTGAAGCAAATCCTCCGCCGGTTGGGAATTTCCGCTCGCACAGACTGCAGGACATCATTTGCTTTGATCCTGAGGGCGGCGCGATCTGCATCCGTTTCCCGAGTCAGCCGGTGCGATTTTCCCCGGTATCCCGCGCCAGCGTCCTCGGCAGGCGCGTCAGGTTCAAACGAGATTGCCTTGATATTCGGCAGCTTTTCCAGCACGGCCGCGTCAAAATCCGCCCGTTGCACTACGGCCGCCTCAATCGCCTTCAGAAGAATTTCCAGCTTCTCACGCTCCGAGAAGGCGTCCGTCGTGACCAGGCGCGTGCGATAGCGGCGAGGAGTGCTGACCCGAAACGAATCTGCCAACACCTGCTGACGCTCCCGCTCGGACACCTCCTTAGTGACAGGCTTGCCCTCGGCGATGTGAGCGTCGGCCTGCTCAACGACCCACCCGAAATTATGCTCCTCCAGCAGGTCAGCGATGCGCCGCCGGAATGCGTCATCATCCATTTCTGACAACTTGGAACCCCCGCAGGTTGCGGGTGCAGCGTCACACGCCTTTGGGACGTAGGCTAGTGTGGTCGCGACCTGCTTCTGTTCCCCTCTTCGCTATACCCCAAACGCGTCGGACATGGAACAAACGAAGAACACGGAACAGGCTGGCTGTCAAATTTTCGATGTGATTTTCATGGGGACGGCGACGGCTTGGCGCCAGCAGCGGACCTCCGAGCACCACCCTAAGACACTGAGAACGCGCCCGACCCGTCTCGCCGTCGGAGAGGCTGCCGCCGACCTACTTCCTGAGATGGCTTTCGAACCAACCGACCATCTCCTGCATGGCGTCGGTGGCGTAGGCGTCGGTCTTGGCCGGGTCGCCCTTGACGTAGAAATCATGGTCCGCGCCGGCGAACATTTTCAGCCTGTTTTCGACCCCAACCTTGTCGAGCGCGGCATGCATGGCTTGCGACTGCGCGGGCGGCACGCCCCTGTCGGCGTCGCCATGCAGGATCAGCGTCGGCGGATCGCGCGCATCGACGCTGAGGATCGGCGAGACCGAAGCGAAGAGCTTGTCGTCGAAAGCGATGGCGCCGGCCTTGGGGCGGCCCTGCAGAAGGGCGGCCAGGTCGGTAGGTGGAAAGTAGGCGACGACGGCCGCGATGCGATTGCCTGAACGCTCCAGCGGGTTGGCGGCCGTCGGGTTTCCGTCATCGGCCATCATGCCGGCGACGAGGGCCAGATGGCCTCCGGCGCTCGCGCCCCACACGCCGATCCGCCTAGGGTCGGCGCCGTAGTCGGCGGCGTGCAGCTTGATGTGGCGCATCCCCAGCCGGACGTCCGCCACCGCGTCCGGAACCTGGAAGCGCGGCGCCGAGGCGTGATAGAGCGCGACCACGGTAAAGCCCTTGTCGATCAGCGCCTGATAGCGGGCCTGGCGCTCTTCCGGCGGCGCCCACGACGAATGCCAGCCGGCGGACACCATGTTGACGACGAGCGCGCCGTTGGCGTTCTTCACCGGCTTGAAGACGTCATAGGTGAGCGCCATGCCGTCGCGGTGGCCGTAGATGACGTCGCGCACGTAGGTCGCCGTCTTCAGCTCGGCCGGCGTCGGCGCGCGAAGCGCGCTGCGAGGATAGCCGCTGAGCGGTGGGCCGGGGTCGGCAGACGGCTGAACCGGGATCTGCGCCACAGCGGTCTCGCCGGCGCCGATGGCCAACACAAAGGCGAGCGCCGCACTCCAGAGCCTGTTCACAAGCCGTCCTCCCATCGCTTTTCTTTTGAGCTTACCCACACGGAAAGCAGTGCGCCAACACCCTCGGGTCATGAGGAACCGCCAGGCATCCTGATGCGGACCACTTCCGGCCGCTCAATAACGCAACCGCAACGCC
>Ga0207690_10000065_pt1 | contig 94536 bp, 87 predicted proteins | sample KBSC23metaG_FD_184315 | JGI IMG/M metagenome (GOLD analysis project Ga0207690, IMG submission 184315) | Corn rhizosphere microbial communities from Kellogg Biological Station, Michigan, USA - KBS C2-3 metaG (SPAdes) (version 2) | ecosystem: Host-associated > Plants > Roots > Rhizosphere > Soil ... | reverse complement strand
GCGAGCTCACCGTCGTCGTCGCGGTCGGTGCCGAGCGGGCCGAGGCATGGGAGTGGGCGGCCTGGTTGCCGCACTGCCGCGACGCCGACACGTCCGAGGGATCGCTGCCGCCGGTCGCGATCGGCACGCCCGAGGCCGTGGCCACCGTCGGCGCGCTCAACGACCTGGTCTCGCACCGGCTCCGCAGCCGGGACGACCGGTCCGGATCCGCGCCGGCCGCGTCGGTCGCGGTGCTCGCGGTGATCGACCAGCGGGCCGGCATCCCGGCGCCGCTGATCACGGACCTGCTCGAACGCGGCCCGAACGTCGGAGTGCACGTCGTCTGGCTCGGCGAGGCGCGCAGCTCGCTGCCGGGCGAAACGTCGGCGATCGTGGAGACCCGCGACCGAACCGTGACGGTGACCGCGGTCGCCGGCGGCGCGACCGTCACGGACGCGATGCGGGACCGTTGCTCGTTGGAGATGGCGGCCGACATCGCCAGGGCGCTCGCCGGCGTCCGCGACGCGTCGGCCCGCAACGTCGTGCGCGGCGACCTGCCGACCGCGGTGTCGTTGTCGACCGTTCTCGGCGGCATCGACGTCGACCGGGTCGTGACCGCGTGGACCCGCGACACGCAACAACTCGACGCGCCGCTCGGGCTCGGCGAGCACGGCGTCTTCGGCATCGACCTGCGCCACGACGGTCCGCACGGACTTCTCGGCGGCACGACCGGCGCCGGCAAGTCGGAGCTGCTGCAGACGATGATCGCGGCGCTGGCGGCCCGGCATCCACCGTCCCGGCTGACCTTCCTGCTCGTCGACTACAAGGGCGGGGCGGCGTTCAAGGACTGCGTACGGCTGCCGCACGTCGTCGGATTCGTCACCGACCTCGCCGGGCCACTCGTCAACCGGGCGCTCGTCTCGCTCGGCGCGGAAGTGCATCGCCGGGAACGGCTGCTCGCCGACGCCGGGGCGAAGGACCTGCTCGACATGGAACGCATCGCACCCGACCGCGCGCCGGCCAGCCTGCTCGTCGTCATCGACGAGTTCGCGACACTGGCCAAAGAGCTGCCGGAGTTCGTCGACGGCGTCGTCAACATCGCGCAGCGCGGCCGGTCGCTCGGCATCCATCTCGTCCTCGCCACCCAGCGGCCGGCGGGTGTCGTCAACGACAACATCCGGGCCAACACCAACCTGCGGATCGCGTTGCGGATGAACGACGAACCCGACTCGCGCGACGTCGTCGGCGTACCCGACGCGGCCCGGCTGCCGCGGACGATCCCCGGCCGCGCCTACGTTCGCACCGGTGCCGGCGAGCTCGCGCTCGTGCAGGTTGCGTTCGCCGGCGCGACCGAGGCGCCGGCCGCGCAACACGCGGCGATCGTGGTCGCCGACGTCGAGCGAGGACGGGTCGTCTCCGCCGAGCGGAGCGCGGCGCGAGCTACGTCCGGCGACGGCGGTGACACCGACCTCGAACGAGTCGTGATCGCAGCGACCGCGAGCACCGAGAAGCTGGCGTTGCGCCCGCCGGTCGCGCCGTGGCTGCCACCGCTGCCGGCGTCGGTGCGGCTCGACGATCTCGAACCGGCACCGGACGGCGGCGCTGCGGTCGGCCTGGTCGACGAACCGGCGCACCAGCGGCAGGTCCCGTACGTCGTCGACCTGCCGCGGGACGGCAACCTGCTGGTGCTCGGGGCCTCCGGCGCCGGGAAGACGACGCTGCTGCGCACCCTCGCCGTCTCGTTGGCCCGGCAGCATTCGCCTGGCGAGCTGCAGCTCTACGCGATGGACTTCGCGTCACGCGGGCTGCGCACCCTCGACGCCCTGCCGCACTGCGGCGCGGTCGTGGCCGGCGACGACGTCGACCGGATCACGCGGCTGTTCGCGACGCTGCGCCGTTGGACCGAGGAGCGGCGGCAACGGTTCGCCGAGACCGGAGCGACGTCCATCGAGGAGTACGCGCGGCTCGCCCGGCGGGCCACGCCGCTGCCGCGGATCGTCGTACTGCTCGACGGATATGCGGGCTTCGCGTCGACGTTCGAGAAGATCGAGCACGGCGCGCTCATCGACGAGCTGCCGCGACTGGTCGGCGACGGCCACGCGGTCGGCATCCAGTTCGTGCTGACCGCGAACCGTCGCAACGCCCTCCCCCCGGGGCTGGCCGCGCTCATCCCGACCTCGGTCGTCTTCCGCCTCGCCGACGCCGACGACTACGGCGCCGCGGGTCTCGACGCGCGCATCGTCAAGGGCGCGACGCTGCCGCCGGGCCGCGGCTTCAAGTCCGGTACGACGACGGAGCTGCAGTGCGCGATCGTCGGCAGCGACGCCGGTGGCGACGCCCAGCAGGCCGCGGTCGCCGCCGCCGCGGCCGAGCTCGCGGCCCGGTGGCCCGGGCAGCAGGCGCCGCCCGTCGCGACGCTGCCGGAGACCGTCCCACGCAGCGAGGTCCAAGGGCTGTCCAGGCCGATGCGGCCGGTCATCGGCGTCGGCGAACGCGAGCTGGCGCCGATCGCCGTCGATCTCGACGACGCACACTTCCTGGTCGCCGGCCCCATCCGATCCGGCAAGTCCACAGCGCTGGCCGCGATCGCGACCGGGCTCCGGGAGGCCGATGCCGAGTTGCGGCTCGTACTGCTCGCGCCGCGGCGGTCCCCGTTGACGTCGTTGCCGATCTGGTCGGCGGTCGCCAAGCGTGACGAGGACATCACCGCCCGGTGCGCGGAGCTCGAGGACGCCGCCGGCGACGAGACCGCGGATCCGATCGTCGTGGTCGTCGACGACGGGCACGAACTGTTCGACAGCGACGCCGCGAGCAGCCTCGAAACCATGGTCCGTCGCGGGCGCGACGGCCGGCTGCGCCTCGTCGTGGGTTGCGACGTCAGCCCGGCGCTGCGCGCGTACGGCGGCTGGATCACCGAGCTGAAGAAGGATCGGCAAGGGCTGTTGCTGCAACCCGACCCGGAAAATGATGGCGATCTGTTCGGAATTCGGTTGCCCAGATCGCGGAACAATCCGCCAGGTAGGGGTTACCTCGTCACGCGAGTTGGCGCAGAACCAGTACAGGTGGCGCAACCCTGATTTACAGTGCCGCAAACGTCCAGCGAACCCGACGGCCTACACGAGGGAACGGTGCATGTCATGACGCGGATCTCGGTTGACGCAAAGAGCCTCACTACCTACGGCACGGCGGCGGAGCACGCGTTCAAGGGGGTCCGCACGGAGCTCACCGGGCTGGTACACAGCTGCGCGACCGTTCCTTACGAGGGCCCGAACTCGCACGCCTTCAAGAGCAACTGCGGCAAGCTCGCGAGCGAGTTCTCCGCGTCGTTGCTGAGTGACATCGGCAAGTTCACCGAGGCGGTCCGCGAAGTGACGACCGGCATCGCGCGGTCGCTCGGCGGTCATCCGGTGAGCATCCAGTTCAACGGCTCGCCGATCACCGCGCCGGCGATCCATGCGGCGGATCCCAATTACACGATGGTCGACACGTCTCCGCTGCAGCAGCTGAAGGCGACCGTGCACGGCCACTTCACGAAGATCAACGCGCACCTCGACGAGCACATGCGCGCGTTCCAGCACGCGAAGTGGGAGGGCCACGCCCGCGAGGCGGCGCACAACGCGCTGCGCACCTTCACCTCGAACACCAAGTCGGACGTGACCAACGCGCAGCAGCACATCGAGAAGTTCATCGACGAGCAGATCCAGGCTGTCACCACCGCCGACCAGGGCTAACGCCGATGGCGCAGCTGCCGCCGAGACCCCCGGGCGACGTCGCGGCGACGCAGGCGATGATCCGCACCTTGCAGAGCCACCGGCAAGGTGTCGTCGCCCTACGGCGTGCGGTCGCGTCGATGCTCGACGGCACGTCGAACCTCTCGGGAATGTTCATGCTGCCGGTCACTGCGTACCGGGTCGCGGCGATCGCGGAGGTCGACGGCGCGATCGCCGGCGTCGACGCGGCGATCGCGTCGGCGTCGGCCGCCGTACGACGGCTGGAAAGCGACCTCGCCGCCTGGCGAGCGGAGTGTGCTCGGATCCAGGCGGCGTCGTCATGAGCGACTCGATGGACCTGGAGCAGGTCGAGTTGCTGCTGACCAACATGAGCAACGTCGTCAGGCGCGCCGAGACGATGTTCGGAGCGCTCAGCACGGCGCCGCGCGGCGTCGACTTGCCGCGCGGTTGCGATCTGTCCGGTCTCGTAAGCGCGCTGCGCTGCATCGAGTCGGTCGGCGTGGGTGTGTCCGGCGAGATCAAGTCGCTCGTCAGCACCGTCAAAGCGGTCAACGTGGCCGACAAGAGTTGGGGCGACCACGTCAAGGGCTGGGTGACGACGAGCACCGGCCATCACTGGCTCGACCGCGCGACCGGCACCGTCGGATCCGTCGCGGCCGGTGCGACGGACTTCGGCCATGACCTCGGCGCCGGCGTGGTCACCTTCGCGGTGGACATCGGCGACGTCTGGGGCGACTACAAGGCGTACAAGCACGGCGACGTGATGCCGATCCAGAAGCCCGGACTCGGCTTCATCAACATCGCCGTCAATCCGGGCGACGCGGGCCGCGCGCTGATCGGCTGGCAGTACCACAAGGATCCGTTGCGGATGGGCACCTACGCGATCGGCAACATCCTCACGATGATCGCGACCGGCGGCGCCGGCGAAGCGGCCGAAGGAACGCTCGCGTCGCGGTTGGCGAAGCTCACCGCGGAAGGCGACGAGACGGCGAGCTCGCTCACCCGGGCGATCGAGGATCTCGAGCGCAAGCGCGGCGAGCTCGGCTCCACCCGGCAGCGCTCCGGGAAGAAGGGCGACTGGATCCGGCGCAAGAAGTCCTCGATGGACAAAGACATCGAACGGCTGCGCCAGCAGCTCGCCGACCACGAAACCCACATGAGCAACGTCAAGGACAGATACAACGCGCTGGCCAATGTCCGGAACAACACGTGGGTCACCCGCTTCGGCGACTGGAGCGGCTTGAAGGTTCCGTACCTCGTGAACAAGGTCGTCAACTGGATCACGCGGACCCACAAGCCGATCGACGAGTTCACGAAGGGCGTGTGGGACAAGTACGTCGAGCTGCAGCAACTCGTGACCGCGGGGCTCGAATACACCGAGAGCAAAGAGGCGCGGCGCCGGTTGGCGGAGTTCGCCAAGGAGCACGCGGAGGGGTTGACGTGGCATACACCTTGAGCTTCACCACCGAAGAGTGGGCCGCCGCGGTCAACGCGCTCGAGCTTCCGGAGCCGCTCGGGCTCGACGGCGTCGCGGGTGCGCCCGGCGAGCCCGATGCCGCCGCGCTGGCGATCGGCGCGCGGTCACTGCTGGGGCGCGGCCTGTTCGACCCGGCCGACACCGAGCACGACGTCCACCCGCTGCTCGTCGGGTTGTTGCTGGCGCTGCTCGAAGCCGACGAAGTCGTGATGGTCGACACCGCGTACCAGGGAGCGACGACCACCAACGGCTGGTACGTCGCCGGTCCGGCCGGCGTCTCGATGTCGCAGGATCCATTCACCAATCTGCGGTTCCGGGTCGCGCCGGCCGACGAGGTGATCGCGCAGGCCAGGCAGGCGTTCGCCGCCCTCGCGCCGGCGAACCCGGCCCGCGAGCAGTACCCGGTCGACCCCGCCGGCCTGCGCGCCGTACTCACCGCGTTCGTCGGCGACGGCGAGCAGCCGGCGCCGACGCTGCCGACCGGCGCTACGGCGCGCCCGGTGTCGTTCCTCGCCAACGTTCGCGGCTGGACCCGCGACGGCGAGGACGTCGCCGAGTCCGGGCTGATGGTCGTCGGGCTCGGCGATCACGGCAACTGGGTCGTCGACGACGACGGCGGCGTGCCCGTGCTGACCCAACTGCGCCCGCCGTGGCCCGAACTGCAGCGGTTCAACCCCTAGCGGCGTCCGACACCGCACTTCGGAGTCGCGGTGACGCCGGGTTCCTAGGGACGCAACGGAAGCTCGTCGAGGACGTCGAGCGCGCCCGCGCCGTAGCTGCCGACCGCGGTGAACGCCGTGACCGCGCTCAACCGGCTCGGGCTCGCGCCGCCGAGCGCGCTCAGCGGCACCGCGAACACGACGTCAGTCCCGGCGGTGCCGTAGCCGCCGCGAAGGCGCGTGACCCGGCTCCACGCACCGTTCGGCTGTTGCCGGAAGAGACCGAACGACGCACCGCCGGCGACGTCGTAGTCCGCGCCGGCGACTCGCTGCGCGCGCACCTGGTAACGCACCCCGCCGACCGTGAGGTCGCAGCCGTAGAGCACGCCGCTCAGGTCGGTCAGCTCGATCCGGCCGAACAGGTCGTCGCTCGCCGGCCGGTAGGCCACCGTCGCACCGACGAGCTGCCCGCCGAGCGCGAGCGCCTTCGGCGCGGCCGCCGCACCGCGCACGATCGAGCCGGCGCCGAGCGCGGTACCGAGGTCACGCAGGTAGATGCGATTGGGATCCGGGGTCGCCGCGGACGTCTTGTGCCGCGCGTCGACGTTGGTCGCGCTGCTCGCGAACGCGACGTACCTCCCGTCGGGGCTCAACACGCCGGTGCCGGAGTACGCGCAGGGCGGGTTGCCCGCCGTCGTACACGGGCCGTTGTCCGCCGCCGCCTTGCCGGCCGAGTTGACCGTCGCCATCGTGACCGCGCCGGTCGCCGTGTCGTAGACGAAGATGTTGGCCGCGCCGGCGCCGACCGGCTGGTGCCCGGTCGCGAAGTCGGTGCCGACGCTCCAGAACTCGACGAACCGCCCGGACGCCGACATCGACGAGTCGTACGCCGGCTTGCCTTCGGTGAGCACCGGGACCAGCGGGTTCAGTGCGCCGGAAGCCTCCTCGCCGGTCGACGTTACGGATACCCGGGTGGTCCGGCCGCGCAGCCGGTCGCGGACGAAGACGTCGTCGTTGTCGTTGGTGTCGTGCGGCACCAGGTTCGTCGCGAGCGAGATGAACGACACGAACCGCCCGTCGGCGCTGACGCCGAGCCGGCCGCCCGAGTTGTTGTTCGTCTGCTGGCCGCTGCTCGAGACGGAGACCAGTTGGGTCGCCCGCGTCTTCAGGTCGTGGACGAAGACGTCGTCGCGATTGTTCGTGTCGTTCGGCGCGAGGTTCGTCGCGAAGCTGAGGAAGACGACGTAACGCCCGGTCGCGGAGATCTCCGGGATGACGGACGCGGTGCCGCCGCCGGTCGCCGAGCCGGTGGACTGGTTCCCGGCCGAGTCGACCGACACCCGAACCGTGGAGCCCGTCTTCAGGTCGTGCACGAAGACGTCGGTCGCATTGTCGGTGTCGCCGGTCACGAGGTTCGTCGCGTCGCTCTGGAACGCGACGTAACGGCCGTCGGCACTGATCGACGGCCACGCCGACTGCCGGTCCGCCTGGGTTCCCTTCGAGTCGACGGACACGCGGACCGTGCTGCCGGTCTTGAGGTCGTGCACGAAGACGTCGTCGGTGAGGTTGAGGTCGCCGTCGACGAGGTTCGGCGACGCGCTGACGAAAGCGACGTAGCGACCGTCGGCGCTGATCGACGGATCGGTGCCGAGCGTGCAGCTCTGGATGCCGCCGACCGGGCAGAGCACCTGCCGGCCGTCGGTCCGCACGGTGACGACGGTGTTCTTTCCGCTCACCATGTCGTGGACGAACACCGCGGTGACCGGCTCGACCTTCGACAGCGTCGGCTCCGGGTTCTCGGCCGGCGGGACGAGATCCTGCGCGGTGCTGGTGAAGGCGACGTACCGGCCGTTGGCGCTGACCGCCGGCGCGCCCGTGTACGGCTTGTCCCGCTGGTCGGTCAGGTCGCCGTGCTGGTACGACGTCGACACCATCACCGTGGTGCCGGGGCGCGAGTACGCGTGTCCCGGGACGGCGACCACGGCCGTGCCGATCAGGCCCGCCACCACGACCAGCCGGGCCGGGTGTTCGAGACGGCGCATCGATGCTCCTCCGGGGTCAGGGCAGGGCGGATCGGCCCCCACGACAGGTAGTACGCGCCAGCGCGGCACCGGCAACACGGGCCGGCGGCGTGGAGGCGCTGTTGCCAACCGGCCGGCCGCGCGTACTTCCTTCCGACGAGGCCGTCGTAGGAAGGATTGGGTCCGGCGATGAACCGCGCGGTGCGTCTGGTCGCTCTCGGCGGCGCCCTCCTGGCGGCCGCGGCGTCGAGCGTCACGCCGGGCCAGGCGGCCTACTACCGATCCGGGGTGAACGAGCGGATCTCCGTGTCGACCGGCGGCGTCCAGGGCAACGACGACTCCCCCAACATGCTCCACAGCGGCGAGTCGCTGGCGATGACGCCGGACGGCCGGTTCGTCGTGTTCGCGAGCAAAGCCACGAACCTGACCGCGGACGGCGCCAAGACGAACATCTTCGGCGAGCAGCTGTACCTGCGGGACCGGCTGCGCCACACGACGGTGCTCGCGTCGCCCGAGCCGGTGACCGTCGGCGACAAGACGCAGTACTGCACCGACGCGACCGAGCCGGCGATCAGCGACGACGGCCGGTACGTCGTGTTCACCAGCTCGTGCCAGTTCCTGACGCCGGGGAAGATCGACGTCAACCTGAACACCGACGTGTTCGTGCACGACATGAAGACGGGCGCCCTCACCCGAGCCTCCGTCGCGAACGACGGCAGCGTGAGCAACGGCGCCTCGGACGAGCCGACGATCAGCGCCGACGGCCACGTCGTCGTCTTCACCAGCTCGGCGACCAACCTCACGCCGATGCCGTGTGCGAGCGACGCCTACGCCCAGGCGATGTGCGAGGAGCGAACGCTGGTCACCACCGGCCAGCTCCAGGTCTACGCGCGCAACCTGGTGACCAAGACCACCGTGCTGGTGTCGCAGTCCATCGATGGTGGCGTCGCGGACGGCAACAGCAAAGACGCGACGGTCAGCCCCGACGGCCGGTTCGTCGAGTTCATGAGCGTCGCCGACGACATCGTCGGCAACGACCACAACATTTGCAACCCGGCCGGCTACGGCGAACCGTCCTGCCCCGACGTGTACTTGCGCGATCTCAAGACCAAGCACAGCGAACTCATCTCGGTCGCGCTCGGCGGCGGGCCGGGCAACAACGAATCCGGCTGGCTGGCGGCCCGGCGGCCGCAGGCGATCAGCGCCGACAACCGCTACGTCGCGTTCTACTCGCAGGCGACCGACCTGGTCCCGGACGGAAGGATCAGCGGGACCTACGTGCGGGACCGGCGCCTCGGTCGCACGATCCGGGTGTCCGTCGACAGTGCCGGCCAGCCACTGAGTGGATCCGACTACAACCTCAGCCGCAACGGCCGGTACGTCGTGATGGATTCCGAGTACGGATTCGCGACCTGCCCGGCCAAGAACCCGCCGACGGACCTGTCCACCAACTCGCCCGGGCTGGTCACGGTGCACGACGGCGTGACCGGCGGGCTGGACGTGATCGGCTGGCTGACCGCCGACGGGAAACCCAACGACTGCAAGCAGTACTACAACGTCCACGGTGGCCCGATCTCGGCCGACGGCCGCATCGTCGGGTTCTTCACCGACGCCACCAACCTGGTGAAGGGCGACACCAACGGCAAGTTCGACATGTTCGTCCGGGACCGCGGCACCCCGCTCGGGGTCGGCGGGTTGGCCCGCTCGGGCTCGTTGTCGGTGGCCGGCGCGGATGCCTTCCGCCGTAACGGCGTCGTCAGCGGGTACGACGCGACCGCCGACGTCGGCACCGCGACGGCCGCCCTCGGTCTCGACCTGATCGGTGCCGCACTGGCCTACCGTCCCGAGACGAGCGATCTGTTCGTCCGGATCCAGGTCGCGCAGATGCCGTTGTTCGCGCTCGCCAGCCCGTTCGTCGTCTACGGCCTGGACTTCACCGTGGGTGGTACGGCGTACGAGCTGCGCATCGCCAAGTCGGGTCTCGGCGCGACGTTCGGGCTGTACCGGCAGACGCCGGCGGGCTGGGTGCACGTGCGCGACATCAACGGCGGCTACGGCACGACCGGGCAGGAGGTCGTCGCGGCACTGCCGCTCGCGGCGATCGGCGCCGACCACGGCGGGCGGCTCGCCGACGTACGCGCGTTCAGTGCACTCATGCCGGCATCCGCCGGCAGCATCGCCGACCGCGTCGACGAGGTCACGCTCTAACGGTCGGACCGGCGCGTCACCAACCGAATCGCAGCGACGAGAACTCGTCGCCGAACGTCGTGATCTTGTGGCCGCCGCCGGCCCAGCACCACGTGCCGCGGCAACCCTGCGGCTTCCGCGCGACGGTCACCCGACCCGCCGGCACCGCGTCCGGCGGCACGAAGTCGGCGGTGTCGCTGTGGTACAGCGTGTTGACGACCACCGCCATCTCCAGGCCGAGGTGGATGACCAGCTCGCCCTCGTCGCCGCTGAAGTTGCGGTCGTTGAACGCCTGCACCGATCGGCCGGGCGCGCCGAAGAAGATGAGCGACGCGAACTCGTCCTCGGCCTCGCGGTCGTTCTGCCAGACGGCCCACCACGGCGAGCCCACGACGTCGATGTCGTTGAGGTTCGAGATCTCGTCCGCCTTGGTCCACGCCATTTCGAGCTGGTCCCAGACCGGCTCCAGCGCGTTGACGACGTCGATGAAAAGACCGACGAAGTCGACCAGGTCCTTGATGGCGTCGAGCTCGGCGCGGACGCCTTTGAGGATGTCGAGGACGCTGTCCAGCCCGAGTTGGGAGTCCTTCGGCAGCACCATCAGCGACGGCCCCTGCAGCTCGGGATCGAAGAACATCAGCAGGACGGTCGGGATCGCGAGCGGGACGAGGTCGACCGCGTGTTCGAGGTCGATCCACGGTGTCGAGATGCCGGCCGCGGTGAGCCGGAAGTGCGCTTGAATCCACCGCCGCACCGGTGCCGGCGGCGTCAGGCTGACGAGGTCGACGAACGGCGGGATCAGCGTGAGCTCGACCGCGTTGTTCAGGATGTGGTCGACCGGCGGCACGAACTCCGAGCCCTTCCCGTGCAGCCCTGGATTCGACGACCATCCGAACGACGTGATCGGCACCTTGTTCTCGTCGAGCACCCGCCACCGCGCCTCGATCGTCACCGTCTTCGTCACGAGGTCGTCGAGGATCTCGAACACCGGCACGGTCCCGCTGAGCAGACCGATCGCGCCCGGGACACCGGCCGGAACCGGGGTGCCGGCGATCGGGATCGAGGGCTGCACCGGCAGCTGGTCGGTGATGGCCGGCGGCCGGGTGAGGTCGTCCGGGCTCGGTGGCGTCGACACCGGCGCGAACAGCACGTCCTCGCTGATCCACTGCAGGTCGATCGGCTCCTGCACGATCTTCCGCACCTCGATCGTGCCCTCGACGGTCAGCGGGCCCGTGTGGTGCGGCGGGAACACCCCGCCGTCACCGCGCACCTCCGGATCGACGACCGGCGGCAGCGTCGACGGCACCGGCAGGCTGAGCATCGCGGAGAAACGATTCGCGAGACTGCCGGGGCCGGTGACAAGCTGGACCTGTTGGGCCAGCTGGTTCAGCGCATCCTCGAGCGACGCCATGGTTCAACCTCCCCGACCGTTGGCCCGCTCAGCATGCCGTAATGCGCTACAAATGCCTCGAATGGCGCGCCGCTCACCGGGCAAGGACGTGGTCATGATTCGCGCGGCACTGCGCATCACGTGGATCTCGATCGCGTGGAGCATCGCCGGCGGCACGGCCTCGATCACCGCGGGAGTGCTCGCCGGTTCGCTGTCCCTGGTCGGCTCGGGGGCGAGCGTCCTCATCGACCTGACGTCGTCGCTGGTGCTGGTCTGGCGGTTCCGGCGGCACGAGGAGCATCCGACCGCCGAGCACATCGCGCATCTCGTCGCCGCGGTGGCGCTCGTCTGCCTGGCGGTCAGCCTCGCCGTCGCGAGCACCGTCCGGCTGGTGACCGGCGCCGCCGCCGACCCGACCGTCGCGAGCCTCGTGATCGCGGCCGCTTCGGTGCTCGCACTTCCAGGGATCGCCGCGCGCAAGTACCGGGTGGCGCCGCTGGTCCCGAGCAAAGCATTACGCGCGGATGCGCACATCACCGCGATCGGCGCCGCGACGGCGCTGCTCGCCCTTGCCGGCCTCGGGTTGACCGACGCCGGGCTGCACGCCGCGGACCCGGTCGCCGCGATGGTGATCGCGGCGGTCGCCGCCTGGCTCGGGGTGCGCGAGCTAGCCCGACGGTGACGGCGACGGCGACGGCGACGCACCGGCGGCCGGCTTCTTCGCCTCCGCCGCCAACTGCGCGATCAGCGTCGCCACCCGCTTCTCAGCCACCGCGTACGCCGCCAGGTCGCCGTCGCGCAGCGCCTGCTGCGCGGTCGCCTGCGCCGCGGACAGCTGCGCGATCAGCGACGCGACCGACGGGCTGACGGTGCCACCCCCGCCGCCCGGCGGTCCCGGCGGCTGCGGCGACGGCGCGGATCCGCCGAACACCGCGTCCAGTGCCGCCGCCAACGTCGGCTGGTACGCGATCGCCCCGTTGAACGACACCAGCACCCGTTTCAAGGTCGGGAACGACGTCGCGCCGGCCGACTTCACATACACCGGCTCGACGTACAGGAACGAGTTGCCGAGCGGCAGCGTGAGCAGGTTGCCGAGGTCGACCCGCGATCCGCCGTTGCGCAGCAACGACAGCTCCGTCGACGCCGGCGTGAACGACTCGAACTCGTTGGCCACCTGGCCCGGGCCGTTCACCTGCGCGTTGCTCGGCAATTGCAGCACCGTCATCGTGCCGTAGTCCGGCGAGGTCGGGTCGCTGTCCACCGAGACGAACGCAGCCAGGTTCGGCCGCCGGTTCTGCAGCAACGACGTCGTCAGCTGGAACGACGCGGACGCCTGCCCCGGCATCGCCAACGTCAGGTAGTACGGCGGTTGCGGCACCTTCACCTGCGGCTTCTGCAGCTCGCGGGTCGGGTCGTCGGGCACCAGCCAGTAGTCGGTGCCGGCGTAGAACGAGTGCGCGTCGGTGATGTGGTACTTCGTCAGCAACGTGCGCTGCACCTTGAACAGATCCTCGGGGTAGCGCAGGTGCGCGAGCAGGTCGGCGGGGATCGCGGACTGCGGCTGCACGATGCCGGGGAACGCCTTCTTCCACGTCTCCAGCACGGCGTCGCGCGGGCCCCACTGGTAGAGCGTCACGGTTCCGTCGTAGGCGTCGACGGTGGCCTTCACCGAGTTGCGGATGTAGTTGACCTCGCCGACCGGCCGGCCGCCGCGGGTCTGCGCGAGCGTGTCGTTCGTGGCCGACGACAACGACGTGCGCGCGGCGTACGGGAAGCCGTCGGTCGTCGTGTAGCCGTCGACGATCCAGAGGATCCGGTCGCCGACGATCGCCGGGTAGGGGTCGCTGTCGAGGGTCAGGAACGGCGCGACCTTCGCGACCCGATCCCGCGGGTCGCGGACGTAGAGGATGCGCGACGATCCGTTGACACCGCTGGAAAACAGCAGGTTCTTGTCCTTGAACCGCAACGCATAGAGAAGCCGGCGCCAGGTCGAGCCGACCGACACCCCACCCTTGCCCTGGTAGGTGTTGTTCTGCTGGCCGATGCCGCTGTTGTCGGGGTAGTCGAGCTCGCGGTCCTTGCTTCCGGACGGCGCGCCGACGATCGAGAAGGTCGGCGACGTCTCGCCGAAGTAGATGCGGGGCTCGAATCCGGTCGCGAGGCTGCCGGTCGGCGGGATGTCGCTCTGGTCGAACACCGGCGTGCCGTCCGCCTGCACGGTGTTGCTGGCGGCCGCGACGAAGCCGAAGCCGTGGGTGTAGACGAGGTGCTGGTTGATCCACGACTGCTGCCCAGCTGCCAAGCCGTCGAGGTTGATGTCGCGGACCGCGACGACCTGCTCCTGCTGCTTGTCACCGGCGCCGTACCGGTCGACGTCGAGCGTCGACGGGAACGTGTAGAAGCTCTTGAACCCCTGCAACTGCTGGAACGTGTCCGGCAGCTCGGTCGGGTCGAGCAACCGCAGGTTGGGCAGCGTCTGCTGGTCGCCGCGCAGTGCCTTCGCGTCGCCGGCGTGCACGCCGGTGTACGGCTTCGTCTTCACCGTCACGTTCGGCTGCAGGCCGTAGGCGAGCCGGGTCTGCTCGATGTTGCGCGAGATGTACGGCGCTTCCTTGTCCGCCTCGCTCGGCCGCACCGAGAACTGCTGCACCAGCAACGGGTAGACGCCGCCGACGACGATGGCGCCGATGGCCATCACGCCGAACGCGATCGCCGGCAACCGCCAGTTGCGGATCCGCACGTTGGCGAAGAAGATGCCGGCGCAGATCACCGCCAGCACGACGAGGATCGTCTTCGCCGGGATCACCGCGTGCACGTCGGTGTAGGACGCACCCGTGTTGACGAACCCGCGTCGCGAGAAGTTCAGCCCGTAGCGGTCGAGCCAGTACGCCCAGGCCTTCAGAAGCACGAACACGCCGAGCAGCACGGACAGGTGCGCGCGCACCGCCGGCGTCACCTTCGGCCCCGCGGTCTGCGGCCGCAGCCCACCCGAGAGGTACGCCGTCGCCAGCACCGCGAGCAACGACACGACGACGACGGCGAACAACATGCCGAGCAGGAAGCGCTGCATCGGCAACGTGAACGCGTAGTAGGAGATGTCGCGGTGGAACTGCGGATCCTTCGATCCGAACGAGACGCCGTTGCGCCACTGCAGCCACGTCTTCCAGCGACCGGTGGCGGCCGAACCGGTGATCAGCACCAGCACGACGAGCACCGCGCCGAGGATCCACACCCGGAACGGGTGCAGTACGGCGCGCAGCGCCTCGAGTTGCTGCTGCTCCTGCGACGCCGGCCGGTGCGCCGGGCGCAGCCGGTAGGCCGTGACGACGTTCGCACCGACGAGCAGCGCGAACGGGACGCCGAACGTGAAGAACAGCACGATCTGCGTCGTCAGCCGGCGGGAGAACACGCTGCCGAACCCGACCGACTGGAACCACAGGTAGTCGGTTTCCAGCGCGACGTACGCGCTCCCGAACAGCACGAGCAGCGCCAGCGCGACCACCGCCAGCAGCACCCGGCGGCCGCGGCGGCTCAGCCGCGGCACCTGCTGCGGCCGCGGAAAGGAGAACGGCGTGCTCGACCCCACCGTCGAAACCTACCGCCCGGAGCGTTCGGGGGGCTCCCACACGGGCAGCAGCAGCGCGAACTCCGCGCCTTTGCCGGGCTCCGCGTCGACGGTGAACGCCAGCCCGAACCGGTTCGCGACCCGGCTGACGAAGCCGAGGCCGAGGCCCATGCCGCCGACCCGCCGGGTCTCGGACGCGTCCGCCTGCGAGAAGTCGCCGACGAGCTCGGCCGCGAGCCGCGGATCGAATCCCGGCCCCTGGTCGCGCACCGCGAGCCGGACGAACCGCTCGTCGTCGGTGACCGTCGCGACCAACGTGATCGCGGTGCCGGCCGGCGTGTACTTCGCCGCGTTGTCGGCGAACTCGTCGAGCGCGCGGTTCACCCACCGCACGTCGGCGTACACCGGGGGCAGCCGGGAGCCGACCCGGCGCTTGATGTCCCCCGCCCGGGCCGGGTACGACGCCCGCCACGCCTCGACCCGTTGCTCGACGAGCGCGCGCACGGAAGTCTTGCCCTGCTCCGCCGCGACCCGGCCGGCTTCGAGCGCCGCGACGTCGACGAGCAACTCGACGACGCGGCTCATCCGCGCGGTCGAGTTGAGGATCTCGTCGATGAACCCGCGGGTCTGTTCGCGGGACAGGTCGCTGCGGCGGGCGAGCAGCTCGGCGTACCCGCGGATCGGCGTCAGCGGCGTCCGCAGCTCGTGGCTGACGTTGGCGAGGAACTCCGACTTGATCCGTTCGATGTCGACCTCGCGGGTCCGGTCGGACACGACGAGCACGCGCCCTTCGCCGCCGCCGAGCGGGGCGATGCCGAGCCGGACCGGCACCTCGCGGCCGCTCGAGGACGTCAGCCGGCCCTCGACGTCCCGGCCCGAGGACAGGATCGACCGCCCTTCCTCGTCGACCACGTCGAGGACTTCGCGCAACCGCTTGCCGATCGCGTCGCCCGCCTCGATTCCCAGCAATCCCAACGCGGTGGCGTTGGCCGCGGTCACCCGATCCTTGCCGTCGACGACGATCAGGCCGTCGGTCATCGACTCGACGACGGTTTCCAGGCGCGCGCGCAGCGTCGCTTCCTGATCGGCCGCAGCGCGGAGGTCACCGGTGGCCGACCGCAGCGACGCGGTCATCGCGTCGAACGCGCGGGCCAGCTGGCCGACCTCGTCCCGGCCGCGCATGTCGGTCGCCGCCTCGAGGTCGCCGCGCCGGACCCGGCCCGCCGCGACCGTCAACCGGCGCACCGGATCCGCGATCCGGCGGGCCAGGACGATGCCCAGCACGACCACGATCAGCAGCGCGATCAGCGCGGTCAGGAACATCCGTCGCAGCACGCTGCGCTGCGCCGCGAGTGCCTCGCCCGCCGGCTGGCTGATGGCGAGGGTCGCGACCCGGACGTCGCCGCCGGCCTGGTTGAGGTCGACCGCGACGAACGCGACGGTCGGGGCGTCGCCTTCCGCCGGCACGACCTTGTCGACGCTCGGGTCGAGGCTGTCGACGCGCGCCGTCTTCGACTCGGCGGCGATCGCCGCGCGGCTCGACGCCGGCAAGCTGCTCGCGACCACGTCGTCGTTCGCGACGATCGAGACGTCGTAGCCGATCTGCCGGGACAGCGGTCGCAGGTAGGCGTCGACGATGCCGACGCCGTACACGCCGGCGTAGGTCGGCTTGACCCGGGTGTCCTCCTCCGAGCCGGTCGGCCGCCCGGGGACGGCTTCGACCAGCGTCAGCTTCGGCGGGGTGCCGGGCAGCAGCATCGCGTCGCCGGCGGGCACCCCGGGCGGCGTGCCGGCGGCGAGCGCCGCGCGGACGACGGCACTGCCGGTGAGCTGCACCAGCGCGGCGTTGCTCGGCGGCGGCTTGAGGTTCGTCGCGATGACCTTCGCGGCGCTGTGCGTCACGACCGCGCCGAAGTAGTCCGGCTGGTCGGAGAACAGCTTGAGGAACTGCACGGCGTTGGCCGGGTCCCGCTGGTAGGCCGCCGCAACGTTCGCATAGAGCGCGGCGTGCGTGCTCAACGCGAGCAGCGTCTGCTGGCTGCCGTGCGCGACCTGCAGCAGCCGTTGCTGCTGTTGCTGCTGCACCTGCGACGCGACGCCGGTACCGACGACGCCGACCGCACCGGCCGCCATCGCGACCACGCCGACGAGGATGGCGCCGGCGAGCTTGCCGATGAGGTTGGTCCGCGACAGTTGCACCAGCGCGACCGCGACCGCGACGGTCGCCGCCGCGCGCAGGCACAGCAGCACGATCGCGACGGCGGTCGAGTCACGCGCCGGCCCGGCCAGCGCGGCCGCGACCCCGGTCAACCCGAAGCCGGCCGCCAGCGACGTACCGAGCACTCGATCGGCACCCGGCCGGCGGCCGCGGGCGTACGCCGCGGCGGCCGCGACCAAACCGGCGGCGCCACCGGCGTACGCGACCCCGGGGCTGGCCCCGAGCGGTACGACGACCCCAGGCGTCGCCGCGGCCGGCATCCGCATGGCCAGCGATTGGCCGGAGCCGCCGGCGGCGCCGAGCGCGAGCAGCAGCAGCCCGGCGAGCCGCAACCAGCCGAGTCCGGTCGACTCGCGGGTGCCGAGTTGCAGCGCGGTCGACGCGTCGGCCGCCGCCATCGCGAGCGCGCCGAGGACGAAGACGGGCGTGACGTGCCGGCGCAGCCGCGGGAACGCCGCCGCGCCGGCCAACCCGAGCCAGCCGGCGACCGCGAGCATTTGGACGACGCCGAGCAGCGCGAACGGGACCGCGGGCGCCATGCGGGCGAGGGTAACGGTCCCCGCCCCGCGATCACGAACAGCGGCGTCGCGGGCCGCCGCGCCGTCAGCAGCGCGGGAAGTCGGTGCTGCCGGCTTTGATCGCCTTCAGCGCCGCCACCGCGGTCGCGAGCGTGTCCACCCGGATCAGCGTGAGGCTGCTCGGCGCGGCCGCCTTCGCGTCGGCGCATTCGCTCGCCGGCGCGAGGAAGTACGAGGCGTGCACGATCGGGGTGTCGGCGTCGTGCGGCCCGAAGCCGGTGATCGCCGCGATCTTCTGCTGGATGCCGCCGATCGGGCCGACCTGACCGAACCCGTCGATCGTGCCGGTGCCCGCGATCGTCTTGCCGCCGGTGAGCCCGCCCGGCGTCATCCGGTCGATGATGCCGAGGGTGAACATCAGCCCGGCGCTCGGGCCGCCGACCTCGTCGGGGTCGATGCCGATCGTCACCTTGACGCGCTTGAACGTCGCGTTCTGATCAAGCTGGACGCCGAGCAGCGGCCGGTGCGTCGACGGGTCGGACGTCACGGTCGTGTGCAGCACCATCGTCTTGCCGTCGCGCTTCACGGTGACCGTGATCGGGCCGCCGATGGTCGTCTTCCCGACGAGCGCGCGAAGCTCCTGCGGCGAGTGCACCGGCTTGCCGTCGACCGCGACGACCACGTCACCGGCCCGCAACACCTTCGCCGACGGTGCGCTCTGCGAGACGTCCGAAAGGATCACCTCGAGCGACGACGGCTTGTAGCCGAGGTAGAGCAGCGCCGCCGTCATCGCGTCGCGCTGCGACTGCGACATCTCGTTGGCGTTCTCCGCCTTGACCGCGTCGCTGCTCTGGTCGGGCGGGCAAATGACCTGGTGCGGCTCGACCGCCTGGTGCGAGTCGAACCACGCCTGCATCGCGCGGATCAGCGTCGGGTGCCGGTTGCACGGGCCGGGGAAGACGCCGACCGTCGTGAGGTAGAGGTGGCCGCCGCCGTCGTAGGTCTGCGCGCCGGTCACCGAGATGACCGGAGTCGTGCCGCCCGGCACCGCACCCAACGTGTCGGTCGGCGGGCCGGGGACGAGGATGACGTAGGGCACCGGGAGGACGAAGGCGAGCACCCCGAGGATCAGGGCCAGACCGGCAGCGGTGAGCAGCGTGACACCGCGCCGGGACATGCGGCGAGACTAACGCCGCCGGCTGAGACGAGCCTTAGTGGGCGAAGAAGCCCAGGCTCTTCTTGCCGTTGGACGCGGGCGGCGCCACGACGACGGCCTCGGCCATGGCCGGCTCCGGCTCGACGGCGACGGGCTCCGGCGCGACGAACTCGGCCGCGGGGGCCTCGGCCGGCGCGGGCACGTCGTACACCGGCTCGCTCGGCACCGGCGCCTCGGCGGCCGGCGCGTGCTCCGCGACCGGAGAATCCTGGGGCACCTCGACCTTGTAGTAGGCGCGGAACGCGAGCGGCACCGGCGCGAGGGCGTGCACCGACACTTCGCTCACACCCTCGGCGTTGCGCAGGTGCTCCACGAAGCGCACGGCGTCGTCGAGCGAGGCGAACCGGCGGAACGCCGGGGCGCCGTCGAGGGCGGGATAGAAGACGACGTGCTCCATGTGGCTGAGTCCTTCGCGCGAGCGGCCGACAGATGGCGCTTGAGGTATCGGCACCGCCGATGCCCGGGTTGAACGAACTTGCGGCCAAATCCCAGGCGACAGGTACCTACCGAAATCGCCACAAATCAGGGACAATGCAAAAAGTTCCATGAAGACCGCGACGTTCGCGACGGTTCCCCGTTGACGTAGTTGCGGGTGCTCCCAGCACCGCCCGCGGAAGAGGGCCCTTATGACGACCGCACCGGACCTGCCCTTCCAGGCGCCTCCGGCGGAAGTGCCGTATCCCGAGCCGGCGTACGACGCCGCGCCGTACCCCGCCCTGGCGCTGGTCCCCTCGACCCGCGAGGGCGGCGCGCAGAGCACGGTCGAGCTCGGCGACGTCGCGGCCTTCGACGACGCACTGCGCCGGGCGATGCCGCGGCTGCGACGCTACGCCAGCCGCCGGCTGCTCGACCAGCACGAGGCCGAGGAGGTCGTGCAGGAAGCGCTGCTGCGCGCGTTCCAGCACCGCGAGCAGCTCGCGACCGAAGACGACCTGATGGCCTGGCTCACCGTCGTGACCGGCCGGCTCACCATCGACCGGCTGCGGGTCCGCGGCCGGATGACCCCGGTCGCCGAGCTGCCCGCCGGCACCCGATCCAGCCGCGACACCGCCGAGGTCGTCGTGGCCCGCGAAGAGGCCCGGATCGCGCTCGACGCGCTCGAGGCGATGCCCGCCCGGCAGGCGTCGGTGCTCTGGGCGCGTGAGGTCGACGGCCTCTCCTACGACGACATCTGCGAGCGCTTCGAGCTGACCGAGCCGACCGTCCGGTCGCTGCTGCACCGGGCCCGGCGGACGCTGCGGCGCGAATACGCCGAGCGCGGCGGCACCCTCCCGACGCTGGGCCTGGTCGCGCTGGCGCCCTGGTTGCGCGGGCTGCGCTGGGCGGGCCGGGTTCGCGACGTCGCCCGCCGTGGCGGCAGCGCGGCCGCGATCGCCGCGACCGGGCTGGCCCTCACCGCGGTGGCGCCGCTGTGGAGCCACTCGGCACCGCCGGCGCACAGCGCGGCGCCGGTGCACAACTACGTCGCGAAGGCGCAGGAGGTCCGCACGCCCGCGCCGGTGACGCACCGGATCGCCAGGACGGCGTCGCTCGTCCACCGCGCCGCCACGGGCTCGACGGCGCCGGCGCCGACCGAGACCTCGCGCCCGATCCCGCACATGCCGCACGTGTGCGCCAACGGTGGCGGCGCCGGCTGCACGCAGCCGACCGACACCTTGTTCGTCAACCTCCCGAACGGCCAAGCGGTCGGCGTCTCGGTCGACGTCGTCAAGTGCACCGACCTGCCGACCACCCCAGTGACCGCCTGCAAACCGAAGGACTCCACCTCATGAAGCGCGCTCTTGTCATCGTTCTCACCGTCGTCGGCTCGATGGTCGCGACGGCGGGCAGTGCCCTCGCGACCGACCTGCCGGGCGTCGACGACAACAACCACAGCGTCTGTGTCGTGTTCTCCCAGAACCAGCGCTACAACAACACGACGTACTACTGCGTCAGCACGCCGGACCTGCCGCCCGGCTGAGCGGTCGCGCTACGACGCGCGGCGGCTCGGGGTATCGGCCGGCCGGCGCGGCTTCGGCGTCGACGGCGCGCCGCCACCGCGCCGCGGCGCCGGTGGCTTGGTCCCCGGTTGTTTGGCCATCGCCTTCTTGAACCGCTCGTGCGCGGCCAGGGATTCGTGCGTCTGAGCGGGGCCGCGTTCGCGAGTGGACCACATCACCCACGCGATCGCGAGCAGGGTCGCCACCGTCGGCAGACCCAAGGTCCACAACAGGATGGTCAATTCGTCGTCGCCCGCTCTAACCGCTCGTCAGTTGCGCCCCATGGTAGAGCGGATGTCAACGCCAACTGCCCGCCGTTACGGCGATCCCACCCATTCGTCAGTGCCGTCGGCGAAGATCTGGTGCTTCCAGATCGGCACGGTCTCCTTCAGCTCGTCGATCAGCGCGCGCGCCGCGTCGAACGCCTCGCCCCGGTGCGGGCAGGCGGCGGCGACCACGACGGCGAGGTCGCCGACGGCGAGATCGCCCACTCGATGCACCGCGGCCAGCGCGACCGCCGGGAACCGCTGCGCGACCGATCGCGCGACGTCGCCCAGCTGCTGCTCCGCGGCGGGGTGCGCGGAGTAACCCAGCCCACCGACCGCCTTGCCGCCGTCGAGGTCGCGCACCGTGCCGACGAACACGACCACGCCGCCGGCGCTCGGATCCAGCACCGCGGCGAGGACCTCGTCGACCGACAGCGGGGTGTCGCGGACGGCGACGAGACGGACCGTTGTCACGAGCGCCGCCGCCGCCGTGCGGCCCGCGCCCGGGCGATGGCCACCGTGCCCACGACCGCGACGGCCGCACCGGCCGCGGCGCGGGTCGCGTCCTTGCGGCCGACCCGCGGCCCGGCTCGTCGTACCCCGGCGAGCGACGCGACGTGCGCGGCGAGCGCGGCGTCGTTAGTCCACGACGGCCGCCACCCGGCCGCGGTCAGCCGCTGGGCACCGACGACCCACGGATGCGCGAGGTAGCGCAGCTCGCTGGCCGGTGCCGGTACGACGCCGACCCGGTGCAGCCGCTCGGCCGTCGCGTAGGCGACCGCCGACGGTACGACGAGCGAGCGCAGCCCGCTGATCGCCTCGACGGCGTCGTGCTCGAGCCAGCCCGCGCTGCCGACCGTGACGGCGCCGCCCACGCGACCGGCGGCCGCCCAGACGAGCGCGGACACGAGGTCGTCGGTGTGGCAGAACTGCCAGTGCGGGCGGCTGCCCTTGAGCACGAGGAGCCGCGGCGCGTCGAACATCCGCGGCAGCACGGCGTCGGCTTCCGCGCCGACGAGCGACGCCGGCCGCACCCGGATCACGTCGAGGGACGGGTGCGCCCGCTCGATCCGGTCGGCGATCCGCTCCATCTCCACCCAGTCGCCGACGAGGGTCAGGTCCGCGTCCGCGCGCAGCGGCCCGTCCTCGTCGAGCGGTACGTCGTTGTCAGGGTCGGCGCCGTAGACCATCGCGCTCGTGACGAGAACCGCCCGGCCGACGCCGGCCGCGGCGGCCGCGGTGAGCAGCGTCTCGGTGCCGCGCAGGTTGAGCGCGCGCCGCTCCGACGGGTCGGAGTCGGCGGCGCGATCCCCGGCCAGGTGCACGACCGCATCCGCGCCGGCGAGCGCGGCCGACAGCGCCGGGTCGCGCACGTCGCCGGTACGCCAGGTGACCGCGGTGCCGGACTTCGGGCTGCCGGACTTCGGGCTGCCGGACTTCGCGCGGGCCGGTGGCGCCGGGTCGATGGCCACGACCCGCTTGACCTCGGGCGCCTCGGCGAGCGCGCCGACCAGCGCCGTACCGAGGGCGCTCGCGGCGCCGGTGACCGCCACGGTGGCGCCGCCGCGCGCGCTGTTGCGCCGTACGCGAACGCCGGTGTCGGTCGAGGCCACGTCCCCATCTTGACTGGTTACCGTGGACGGGTGGACAGCGAGCCGACGCCCGACCTGGGCGCGATGCTGCGCCAGCTCGGCGATCTGATGTCCGGCCAGACCGGGCCGGTGAACTGGAACGTCGCCGAGCAGGGCGCGATGGCGGCGATCGGCGCGGACGCGGGCACGACGACCGCCGACACCGAAGCGGTCGCGGCGGCGCTGCGGCTCGCCGACGTCTGGCTCGACGGGCACACGGCACTGCCGTCGGGGGTCACGTCTGCGGAGGCGTGGAGCCGGCGGCGGTGGCTCAAGGCGACACAGCCGGCGTGGACCCAGGTGGTCGAGCCGGTGGCGACCCGGATGGCCGGCGCGTTCACCGAGACGTTGCCGGAGGAGATGCGGGCCGCGGCCGCGCCGCTGATGGGTGTGATGAGCCAGGTCGGCGCGCTGATGTTCGGCAGCCAGCTCGGCAACGCGCTCGGCACGCTCGCGACCGAGGTGCTCGGCGCGACCGACATCGGGCTGCCGCTCGGCCCGACCGGCGTCGGCGCGCTGCTGCCGGAGAACGTCGCCGCGTTCGGCGCCGGGCTCGAGGTGCCGCTCGACGAGGTGCGCATCTACGTCGCGGTCCGGGAGGCCGCGCACCAGCGCCTCTACACGCACGTCCCGTGGCTGCGCGCGCGGCTGCTCGACGGGCTGCGCGACTACGCCGGCGGCCTGACGATCGACACCTCGGCGCTGGAAGAGCTGTCCCGCGACCTCGACCCGACCGACATCACGGCGCTGCAGTCCCGGCTCTCCGAGGGACTCATCCAGCCGAAGGCGACGCCGGAGCAAGAGGCGACGCTGGCCCGGCTGGAGACACTGCTCGCGCTGGTCGAGGGCTGGGTCGACGCGGTGACGCTCGCGGCGGCGACCCCGACGCTGCCCTCGATCTCGGCGCTCAACGAGACGATGCGCCGCCGGCGCGCGGTCGGCGGTCCCGCGGAAAAGACGCTGGGCTCGTTGATCGGCCTGGAGATCCGGCCGCGCCGGCTCCGCGACGCCGCCGCGCTGTGGGCGCTGGTGGCCGACCGGCGCGGCGTCGACGGGCGTGACGAGCTGTGGAGCCACCCGGACCTGATGCCGGCGGCGAGCGATCTGGACGACCCGTTCGACTTCGTCGACCGCGACTCGGGCGACGACATCGACCTCTCGTCCCTCTGACCGGGTCAGCGCGCCGCGAGCAGCGCGCGGGTGTGCTCCCAGCCTTCGAGGCCGGGGTCCAGGCGGCGGGCGTCGTCCTCGGTGCGCACCCGGTGCCAGCCGGCGCCGACGTGCAGGGCGCGGCGCGGCGCCGCCGTACGCAGCCGGTCGAGCGGGTCGTCGATCGTGACGCCGGTCGCCCACTCGGCGAGCGGGACCCGCGCGGCGACCGCGACCAGCCGGCCGTCCTCGGCCGGGCACACCGCGACCGCCGCCGAGGTCAGCGCCGAGTGCAGCTTTCCGAGCAACAGCGCCGGCAGGTCCGGGGCGTCGGCGGCGACGACGCCGGCCTCGTCCGCGCCGATCGCAGCGAGGGCGGTGACCGCGGCGCCGAGGGTCCGATCCGGTACGGCGACGACCGGCATCCCCGGCCAGACCACGTCGGCGACCGCCGGATCCGCTCCCTCGGGGACGACGAGGCAGGCGCGGACCAGCGTCATGTCGGCGACGAGGTCGACGACGTCTTCGAGCATCGCCAGGGCGAGCGGCGCCGCGCTCGCCGGCGCGAGGACGCCGACGTAACGGTTCACGCCGCGGGCGTCGCCGTCCGGGACGCGTGCGTCACGCCGTCGAGAAATCCCTCGGCGCGCGCCGACTGCTCGTATCCCGCCATCAGCGCGGCGAACGCCGGGCCGTGCCCGGGCTCGACCAGGTGGGCGAGCTCGTGCACGAGCACGTAGTCGACGACGTAGTCGGGCATCGTCGCGAGCCGCCGCGACAGCCGGATGGTCCGGTCGGCCGGCGTGCAGGAACCCCACCGCTGGTGCTGGTTGTCGACCCAGCGCACGCTCGCCGGCAGCGCCCGGCCGTCGAGGTAGCGCTCGGACAGCGCGCGGGCGCGGGCGAGCAGGTCGTCGTCGCCGCGATGCCGGCGCCGCTCGCCGGCGAGCACCCGGCGGACCATCCGCGCGACCCACTCGGCCTCCTCGGCCCGCGACATCCGGGCCGGGACGTGCACGACGATGCGCTCCCCCACGCGCTCGGCGCTGATCGTCCGGCGCCGCCGCGCGCTGCGCACGACCTCGACGACCGGCTCCGTGCTGACGAGAAGGTCGAGCTGTCCGTCCACGAGGCGGACGCTAGCCGACGAGAGGGTCATTTTTCTTTTCCCCACACCGGGTGGACGGCGTACGCGCAGGTCAGCAGCGCCGCTGCGCGGCGCCGCCGGCAGCGTCCACAACGTCGTACGGAAGCCGTCCACAACGACACTCCGGGCTGTCCCCAGCGCGTCCCCAAGACGGTCCACAGGCACAACGGGGGTTTCGTTGACGGGGTACGGCGCGCTCCCTACCGTCATCGACGACGGAGCCCCCGCCGGTGCTGGGACGGTCGTTCGCAAGGGGAAGGCGAGCAACCCAACAGCGCCGGTCGGGGGCTTCGTGACGTCCACGCCCAATCCCAATCGCGCGCTGGTTCGCTTCTAGGCGAACGTGCGCGCGATTGCCGCGGTCAGCGGCCGGTGAAGTTCGGCGTACGGCGATCGCGGCTCGCGGCCAGGCCTTCGCGCAGGTCGTCCGTCGCGAACGTCACCGGCTGGGCCAGCGCCTCGAACTGCAGCGCCTCCTCCAGGCTCCGGTGCCCGCCGGCGCGCAGGCCGGCCTTCGTGAGCCGGGTGGCGATCGGGCCGGCGCCGGCGATCCGCGCCGCCGCGGAGAGCGCGCCGTCGTACAGCTCGCCCGGCTCGAACACCGCGCTGACCAGGCCGAGCCGCAGTGCCTCGTCGGCGTCGACCGCGCGCCCGGTGAGCAACAGGTCGCGCGCGGCCGCCATCCCGATCGCCTCGGGCAGCAGGAACGTCGCCGCCATGCCGGCGTGCATGCCGAGCTGGGTGAACGGCGCGGACAGCCGCGCGCCGCGCGCGGCGTAGCGGATGTCGCAGGCCAGCGCGAGGCAGAGGCCGGCACCGACCGCGGGGCCGTTGACCGCCGCGATCGACGGCGCCTCGAGCTCGCGGATCGACAGCCAGGTCCGGTAGAACGGCAGCATCCGGTCGCGGATCGCGTCGACGGTGAGATCCGGCGACTCGGCGATCCAGGACAGGTCGCCGCCGGAGCAGAACGCCGAGCCCTCCCCCGTGACGACGATCGCCCGCACCGATCGATCGCCGCGCAGCCCGGCGATCGTCGCGCCCCACGCGGCGGTGAGCTCACCGGTCATCGCGTTGCGCCGGTCCGGCAGATCGAGGGTGAGGACGACGATCCCGTCGTCGCGACGGTCGACCCGCAGCGGGCCCCCAGGTGGTGATGCGGACATGGCCGGGACGCTATCCCGACACCCCCGGGGCCCGGTTCCGGGGCTCCGCACGCTCAGAACGGTAGGGTGAAGCGAGGGTTCGGCCGGCATGCGGCCGGGACTCGGACCGGCACTCGACCGAGGGAGGACTGCATGGCCGAGACCTACGAAGGCTACTGCGTCAAGTGCAAGGAGAAGCGGCAGTTCGAGGGTGAAGTCAAAGTCAGCGACTCGGGTCGTCGCATGGCGCAGGGCACCTGCCCGGTGTGCGGCACCAAGATGAACCGCATCCTCGGCAAGGCCTGACACTCAGACACAGGCGTTCAACGGAGGGCGATCGGGACATTCCGGTCGCCCTCCAGCATGTCCACCCGGCTGTGGACGGCCGCCGGCGCGATCCCGCGCGGGCTGCCAGGCTCGTGCCGTGTCCCGGCCCGCCCGTCCCGCGCTCAAGCCCGGCCTGCGGTTGCTCCGCCGGGACCGTACGACGCTGCAGCTCGGGCTGACCCCGGGCGCCGCGCTCGTGCTCGAAGGTGTCGACGACCGCGACCGGCAGGTGTTCGACCTGCTCGACGGCAGCCGCGACGCCGCCGCGGTCGTGCGGGACGCCGCTGCGCTCGGCGTCGACCCGGTCCGCGCCACCGAGCTGCTCGACCTGTTGCGCCGCGCCGGCGCGCTCGACGACGGCCCGCCCGCGCGGGCGCTCGCCGCGAACCGGCTGGCGCCCGACACGCTGGCGCTGTCGCTGCGCTACCCGGGGCCGGGCGTCGCCGAGCGGGCGTTGCGGCGGCGGGCGCAGACGGCGGTCACCGTGCACGGCGGCGGCCGGGTCGGCGCGACCTTCGCCGGGCTGCTGAGCGCGGCCGGCATCGGCCGGGTGGCCGTCCGCGACGCCGGCTCGGTCCGGCCGGCCGACCTCGCGCCGGGCGGCGTCCGGCAACTGCGAACCGGCAGCCGCGGCGACGCCGCGACGCGCACGGCGGCCGCGTCGGCCACCGCCTCGGCGGCGTCGCCGGCCGCCCGCAGCCTCGACGTGGTCGCGCCGGTCGGCTTCGCCGCGGCCCCGGAAGTGCTCGCCGCCGTACGCCGGCGCACCCACCTGTTCGTCGCGGTGCGGGACGTGACCGCCGTCGTGGGGCCGCTCGTCGTACCGGGCCACACGCCGTGCCTGCGCTGCCTCGAGCTCGGCCGCGGCGAACGCGACCCCGCCTGGCCGCGGCTGGCGGCACAGCTCGTCGGCGAGCCGGCCGCCGTCGATCCGTGCGACGTCGTGCTCGCGACGGCGGCCGCCGCGCTCGCCGCCGGCCAGCTGCTGGCGTTCGTCGACGGGGTCGAACGGCCCGCGACGATGGGCGGCGTACTCGAAATCGGACCGGTCGACGGGCGGGTCCGGCGAAGGTCGGTTTCGTCACATCCGGGATGTGGCTGCTGCGCGCCCCCGGAACTCGACACAATGGAGGTGTGAGCGACATCCCGCGGTGGGCCTTCTCACGCGGGGCGAAGCTCGCGAGCCTCCCGCTGGGCGTCGCCGGCCGGGCGACGGTCGGGCTGGGCAAGCGGATCGGCGGCCGGCCGGCGGAGATCGTCGCCGGTGAGTTGCAGGCCCGCACCGCCGAGCAGCTGTTCCGGGTGCTCGGCGAGCTCAAGGGCGGCGCGATGAAGTTCGGCCAGGCGCTGTCGGTGTTCGAGGCGGCGCTGCCGGAGGACCTGGCCGCGCCGTACCGTGCCGCACTGACGAAGCTGCAGGACGCGGCGCCGCCGATGCCACCCGGGACGGTCGACAAGGTCGTCTCCGCCGGCTTCGGTCCGCAGTGGCGGGAGCGCTTCCGCGAGTTCAACGACAAGCCGTCGGCGGCGGCGTCGATCGGGCAGGTGCACCGCGCGGTGTGGGCCGACGGGCGCGACGTCGCGGTCAAGCTGCAGTACCCCGGGGCCGGCCCGGCGCTGCTCTCGGATCTCAACCAGCTCGCGCGGATCGCGCGGTTGTTCGCGATCGTCAACCCCGGCCTCGACGTGAAGCCGCTGATCGCCGAGCTGAAGGCGCGGGTCGCCGAGGAGCTCGACTACGCGCTGGAGGCCACGTCGCAGGCGACGTTCGCGGCGGCGTACGACGGCGACCCGGACATCCTGGTGCCGAAGGTCGTCGAGTCGTCCGAGAACGTGCTCGTCACCGAATGGGTCGACGGCACCCCGCTGTCGGCGATCATCTCGTCCGGAACCGAGGAAGAGCGCGACCGCGCCGGCCTGCTGCTCGTGCGGTTCCTGTTCTCCGGGCCCGCGCGGGCCGGGCTGCTGCACGCCGACCCGCACCCGGGCAACTACCGGCTGACCGCGGACGGCCGGCTCGCGGTCCTCGACTACGGCGCGGTCAACCGGCTGCCGCACGGCCTGCCCGCACCGATCGGCCCGCTGGTCCGGATGGCGCTGGAAGACCGCGCGGACGACGTGCTCGCCGGGCTGCGCGCCGAGGGCTTCGTCCGGCCCGAGTTCGAGGTCGACGCGCAGGCGGTGCTCGACTACCTGCGACCGATGCTCGAACCGATCCGCTCGGACACGTTCCGGTTCAGCCGGGCGTGGCTACGACGGGAGGCCGCGCGGGTCGCCGATCCCCGCTCGCCGGCGAACCATCTCGGCCGCCAGCTCAACCTGCCGCCGACATACCTGCTGATCCACCGGGTGACGCTCGGCGGGATCGGCGTGCTGTGCCAGCTCGGCACCGAGGCGCCGTTCCGCGGCGAGATGGAGCGCTGGGTCCCCGGCTTCGCCGACCCGGCCTGACAGGAGTACGCCGCCGTACGTCGAAAGCCCGGACATGATCGGACTGCGTACGTCGATCACAGCCGTCGTCGTCGCCACCGTCGCGGTGGGCGGAACGGCGGTCGGCACCACCCGCCTCTCCACGCATACGCCGCGCAACGACGTCGCGTGGATGGCGACCGAACACAGTGCCGCCCCGCCGTACTTCGACGTCGCGCGCAACCTCAATCTCGGCCACGTGCCGCTGGCGAAATGCGGTCCGGGTTCGCGACCGGAGACTAGTTGGCAAGGGCGGGCGCCGGCCGCCGACTTCAGCAACGGCCGCGCGGCGAAGGGCTACACCTGCAACACGACGCTCGTCTCGCACTACGGCGAGTCGGGCGGCTACCGCGTCGCCCGTTATGTCGACAAGCACGGGCACGTGTGCGCGTTCTACGACAGCACGTTGCTGTTCCCGGCCGACGCGGCGCAGGGCCGCCCGCCCGGTGTGTACGTGCTCGACATGACCAACCCGCGCAAGCCAGTGTTCGCGACCAACCTCGACACACCTGCGATGGACTCGCCGCACGAATCGTTGCGGCTGAACACGAAGCGCGGCCTGCTCGTCGCCGATGCGGGGTCGCCCGCGACCCAGGTCGGGATGGTCGACGTGTACAGCGTCGCCGACGACTGCCGCCAGCCGGTGTTCGACAGCTCGCTGCCGATCGGGCCGCTCGGCCACGAGAGCGGATTCTCCCCGGACGGCCGCACGTTCTGGGCGACCGCGACCGCGCGGCAGGGCATCACCGCGATCGACCTGACCAATCCGGTGCTGCCGCAGATCGTCTGGCACACGGAGGACTACGGATCGCACGGCATGGCGATCTCGCCGGACGGCAACCGCGCCTACCTCGCCGCGCCGTGCTGCGACTACTTCACCTCGATCAGCGGCTTCGGTCCCAACAGCCACAGCGGCGCGCTGATCATCCTCGACATCAGTAAGGTGCAGCACCGCACGCTCGCGAACCCGAACGAGTCGGTGCCGGAGATCTCGCGCATCACCTGGCCGGAGATCAGCATCCCGCAGAACGTCATCCCGATCACGGTCAAGCACCATCCGTACCTGATCGAGTTCGACGAGTTCAGCTCGAACGTGTTGCAGTACAACCCGGACAGCTCGGTCGGCGCGGCGCGCATCATCGACATCGGCGACGAGCACAACCCGCGCATGATCAGCCGGATCCGGCTCGCCGTACACAACCCGAAAGAGCGGGCGACCGACCAGCAGAACGATCCGGGCGCGACCAGTGGGACGCAGGGGTACGCCGCGCACTACTGCGCGGTGCCGCGGCAGAACGATCCCGGCATCGTCGCGTGTTCGATGATCCTGTCCGGACTGCGCGTGTTCGACATCCGCGACCCGTACCACCCGCGCGAGGCGGCGTACTTCAACATGCCGCCGTCGGGCGGCGCGCACGCGATGTCCGCCGCCGCGTTCGATCCGGCGCGTGGCGACATCTGGTACAGCGACGGGGCGAGCGGCTTCTGGGCCGTGCACCTCACGAACGGCGCCTGGCCGCGCCACGGCGCCTACCCGACCCCGAACTTCTAAGGCCAAATCACGTCGACTGTGACGTTGTGTGTCAGTGCGGGGGTGCTTACTGACACACAACGTCACAGTCAACGGGGCGGGACAGTCAACGGGGGTGGCGGCTACCAGTAGTCGGTCGGCAGGCTGCCTTCGATCTTGCGGACGTTGTCGCGGGTGCAGCGCTCACAGAGGTACTCGACGCCACGGTCGCCGGTCTGCACCGTCCACGTCACCGGCGGCGGCGACGCCGTCGTACCGCACCACGAGCAGGCGGCGGTCGGCTCATCGGGCACGATGTCAGTGTGACGCCGACGACGAATTCCCGGGCCTGGAACACCGCGACCGCCACCGGCCTGCTCCGGCTGGTGGTCGGAGCGTGCCTGCTGCGCTGGCGGCACCCCCTCGCCCGCCGCATGGGCGGCGCGAGTGACGGCGACCGGCTGCTGCCGCTGCTGTTCGGCTACTTCGGTGTCCGCGACATGACGGTCGGCGTCATAACGCTGGCCGCGACCCGGCCGGGCGGCGACGTGCCGCGCGCGGTCAACCTGCAGGGCGTCGCGGACGCGACCGACGCCGCGCTCGTCGCGGCCGTGGCCGCGTCGGGACGGCTCAGCCGGCCGCGCGCGATCGCCGCTGGTGCGGTCGCGGCCGTCAGCGCGGGCGGCGAGTTCCTCACCGCCGCGCGGTTGCGCCGTACTGCCTAGGACGACCTAGCGGGGTCGCGCCACATCCGCCAGATCGAGGGTCCGCGGCCGAGCGCGCGAATCTCCTCGACCACCGCGAACCCGTGCCGCTTGTAGAGCGTCAGATTGCGCTCGTTCGAGGACTCGAGGTAGGCCGGAACGCCCGCGGCGTCGGCACCGTCGAGCACCTCGCGCAGCATCGCGCTGCCGAGGCCCTGCCCCTGCGAGTCGCAGCGGGTGCCGAGGTAGCCGAGGTACCAGTGCTCCGGCTCCTTCGGGTGCAGCGACTCGACTTGCAGCTGCGTGCGGACGGCGTGAAAAGTGTTGCGGCCGAAGGCTTTCATCGCACTCGGTGTCTCGCGCAGCATCTCGCTCATCGGCAGCGTCCACGCGCCCGGCGCCGACCACAGCGCCGCCGCCCGGCCGTCGCCGACGACGTACACGTGCTTGCCCCGGCGCAAGTAGGACCGGGCCATGCTGGTGAAGAACGTCAGCATCTTCGCATCCCGGCGCGGCGTCCCCGGCGGGATCAGCCAGCCGAACACCGGGTCGTCGCGGAACGCGTCGGCGAGCGCCGCGGCGACGTTGTCGAGGTCGGCCATCGAGGCCCGTACGACGTCAGCCACCGGACGACTCTACGTCGGCGCCTTCCGGCGGCGTGGGGTCGTCGGCGGTCTCCCGCCACCGCTCCGGCAATGTCACCGGGCGCGGCCCGTGCAGGTGGCCACGCGGCAGGTTCCAGACGTCCGGCGGGAGCTCGGCGGCCGGGTCGAGCTCGCCGAGCAGGCCGTCGAGCTCGTCGAGCGACGACGCCTGCGCCATCCGCCGGCGGCGTTCCGGCCCGGCCGGATACCCGGTGAGGTACCAGCCGACGTGCTTGCGGAAGTCGCGCACCCCGAGCAGCTCCGAATCGCGCAGCTCGACCAGCAGCCGCACGTGCCGGCGCATCACCGCGGCCACCTCGCCGAGCCCCGGCGGCCGCTGCACCCCGCGGCCGGCGAACGCGTCCGCCAGGTCGCGGAACAGCCATGGCCGGCCGAGGCAACCGCGCCCGACGACGACGCCGTCACAGCCGGTCTCCGCCAGCATCCGGGTCGCGTCGGCGGCGTGCCACACGTCGCCGTTGCCGAGCACCGGCACCGAGGTGACGGCCTCCTTGAGCGCCGCGATCGCCGCCCAGTCGGCGCGGCCGGAGTAGAGCTGCTCGGCGGTGCGGGCGTGCAGCGCCACCGCCGCCACGCCTTCGGCTTCGGCGGTCCGGCCGGCCTCGAGATAGGTGAGCGTCGCGTCGTCGACGCCCTTGCGCATCTTCACGGTCACCGGGACGGTGCCGGCCGCCCGCACGGCGGCCCGGACGAGGTCGCGGAACAGCACCCGATGCACCGGCAACGCGGCGCCGCCGCCGAGCCGCGTCACCTTCGGCACCGGACAGCCCATGTTGAGGTCGACGTGATCCGCACCGAAATCCGCGACGGCGATCCGTACCGCCTCGCCGACGACGCGCGGATCGACGCCGGAGAGCTGCACGCTGTGCACCGGCGCGCCCGGGTCGCGGCGCATCATGCCGCGGGTCTTCGCGTTGCCCTCGACGAGCGCTCGCGACGACACCATCTCGGTCACGTACAGGCCGGGGCCGTAGTCGCGGCAGAGCCGGCGGAACGCCGGGTTGGTGACGCCGGCCATCGGCGCGAGCACCACCGGCGGGTCGACCTCGATCGGCCCGATCTTCAGCACCGCTGCTACTGCCACAGCGCCGTCACCGCCACTCCGAGCTCGGCGAGCAGCCGGCGCAGCAACGGCAACGACAGCCCGACGACGTTGCTCGGGTCGCCCTCGACACCGTCGACGAAGACCGCGGCGCGGCCGTCGATCGTGAACGCGCCGGCCACCCGGAGCGGCTCGCCGGTCGCGACGTACGCGCTGATCTCGTCGTCGCTCGGGGTGCCGAACCGAACCACCGTGTCGGCGACGTCCGCGGCGGTCGCACCGGACGCGACGTCGACGACGCAATGGCCGGTCAGCAGTACGCCGGTCCGGCCGCGCATCCGCCGCCAACGTTCGACCGCCTCGGCGGCGTCGGCCGGCTTGCCGAGCACGTCACCGTCGAGCACCAGCATCGAGTCGCAACCGACGACGAGCGCGCCGTCGATGCCGCACGAGGCGGCGACCGTGGCCGCCTTGCGGGTCGCCAGCTCGCGCACGAGCACCCACGGATCGTCCTGCGCGACCGCGCTCTCGTCGACCCCGCTCACGCAGACCACCGGGTCGAACCCGGCGTCGCGGAGCAGCCGCAACCGCGCGGGCGACGCGGACGCGAGCACGAGCGGGCGGGTGGTCACCCATCGACGCTAGCGGCAGGATCGCCGCTACCCCCGTCGAAGCGTGCGCCATGACGCGATCGCATCGCCTGCTCGCCGTCGTACAGGCCGCCGCCCTCGTCGCCGGCCTCGTCGGCATCGTCGCCGCCGCGCCCACCGCGGCCGCACCGCCGGCCGGTGCGATCTCGAGCAACGTCGAGTTCGTCACCAACCTGCCCGAGGCCAACACCGCGATCTCGATCAACTTCATCGGCGACACGATGTTCGTCAGCGCCGAGACGGGCGTCTTCTCCTACGACGTGGCCAACCCGCGGGCGCCGAAGCTGCTGGGCACGCTCCCCCACTACATCTGGGAGAACGAGGACGTCGACGTCGACGCGGCGCGGCACCTGCTCTTCGTGTCCCGCGACCCGCGCGGCTTCACCTCGCCGGCGACCACCGCGTTCCCCTACGGCGCGGTCGAGGTCTACGACGTCAGCAACCCGGCGGTGTTCAAGCCGCTGTCGGTCTCGCTGCTGCCGACCGGGCACACGACGACTTGCGTCGGCGGCTGCCGCTGGACGTGGACCGGCGGGCCCGCGACGAGCCCGGTCGACGCGCACGACTGGGGCTTCGGCCGGCCGATCTTCGGCCTCGACATGCGCGATCCCGCGCACCCGGTGCAGTGCGCGCACCCGATCGACACCAACCGCAGCGACGGCAAGACGTCGTACGCGCACGACGTGCAGGTCGACGCGACCGGCGTCGCGTGGGTGTCCGGGGACGGCGGCGTTCGCGGCTACTGGGTGACCGGCAAGCACCGCGACCCCGTCGACGGCAAGACGAAGACGGCGACCGGCTGCGACCCGGTTCCGTACGCCGGCGGCGGCACCGAGCTCGGCCGCGACGCGATCCGCGGCGGGCTGATGCACAACGCGTGGCGGGACATGAAGGCGAAGGTCGACGGCGTGCGCGGCGACGTTCTGTACGCGACCGAAGAGGTCACCGGCGCGTCGTCGTGCGCGGGCTACGGCAAGTTCGCGATCTACGACCTGCGCGGCACGTTCCACGGCGAGGGCTGGCGCAACATCGCACAGACGCACTTCCGGATGAAGCAGCTCTCGACGTGGACGCCGGAGCGCCAGCCCGGCAGCAACTCGTGCGACTCGGCGCACTACTTCACCGACCGCGGCGACCAGGTCCTCGCCGGCGCCTACTACAGCCAGGGCACCCGGTTCCTCGACGTGTCCAACCCGCGGCACCCGCGGCAGATCGGCTACTACCGGCCCAACGACGCGAGCACGTGGGCGGCCTACTGGCACAAGGGTTACGTGTTCGTCGCCGACAACGCGCGCGGCATCGACGTCATCCGGCTGACCGGCCAGGCCGCGCACCTCGGCGCGGCCGGATCGGCGGCGACGGTGGCCGCGCCGACACTGCCGGCCGGGCGGACCCTCGCCGACATCGGCATGAGCCGCGACCCGATCTGGGGCTGGATGTGCGGCACCCCGGGCGAGCTCACCCCGTCAACGCGCATCCCACGCAAGCGGTAGTCGCTCGATCCCGTAGATCCCCTGGATGGTCCCGAGGACCGGCTCGCCGTCGAGACGCAACCCGGGCAGCTGTACGGCGAGCAACCGCAACGCTTCTTCCAGCTCGGCGCGGGCCAGGTTGGCCCCGACGCAGAAGTGGATGCCGGCGCCGAACGTCATCAGCCGGCCCGGCGGGCGGTCGGCCATGATGTCGAACTCGGCCGGTCCGGTGCCGTCGCGATTCCCGGTGAACGAGCAGACCATCACGAGCGTGCCGGCCGGGAACGTGACGTCGCGGTAGTCGACGTCCTCGACGAGGATGCGGGCGGTGAACGGGGTCACCGGCTCGTGCCGCAGCACCTCCTCGACGGCGCGGCCGGCGAGGTCCGGATCCTTGCCGAGCAACTCCCACTGCTCGGGATGCGTCGCGAACAGCCGCATCGCATGCGCGAGCTGCGATTGCGTCGTGTCGACACCGCCGACGAGTACGTCGAGAACGAGGTTGACCAGCTCGACGTCGCTGAGCCGGTCACCTTCGGCCTCGACGGCGATCAGCGCCGAGATGAGATCGTCGCCGGGCGCGGCGCGGCGCCGGGCGAGCAGCTCGTCGCACCATTCGTAGAACTCCACGACGGCTTGCTCGATCCGGTCCCGCTGGTAGAGCAGGCTCGGCGCGTCGAACTGCCGCTGGATCCAGGCCGACCACTCGTGCAAGCGCATCGCGTCCGCGGCCGGCGCACCCATCACCGTCGCGATCGTCAGCGATGGGTAGGGCTTCGCGATCGTCTCGACGAACTCCGTCGATCCGCTGCCGCGAAGCGGCGCGACGAGCGCGGCGAGGATCTCGCGCATGGCGGGCCGCCAGGCGTCGGCCGCCCGCGGGGTGAACGACGGGTTGAGCAGGTTGCGCAGCCGCTGGTGGTCGGCGCCGTCGATGTGCAGGATGTTGCGGTCGATCTCCTCGCGCAGCGGGCCGTTCTCGATGCCGCTTAGCTGGGCGATCAGCTGCCCGGGGAACGTCGCCTTGCGGGTGCGCAGGAAGAACTCCCCCGCCTCGCGGTCGAGCGTCAGGTAACCGAGCGGGATCCGGGCCAGCCACGACTGCGCGGCGAGCTGCTGCATCGTGTGGTGGAACGCCGCGCCGTGGAGCGTGACGTCCGTCGGGTCGAACTCGGGAAGCTCGAGGCTCGCAGCCGCAGTCATGCCCCGGACGTTACTTCCCCGGCCGCCCGGCTCAACAGGTGCTGGGTAGCTGGTCTCCCGTCAGCGCGTTGACGCCGTCGCACTGTTCGGCGACGTAGATCTGGGCCGCCGGCGGTGCCGCGGTGTCGTCGGACCACGCGATGGCAGCCCGGCCGTCCGGCGTGATCGTGACCTCGAGGAAGTCGAGCAGGTCGCGGTTGCCGTTGATGCTGCAGTTGATGCCGGTCTCGCAGATCTGCCCCACGTGCATCACGTGGCTGCTGGCGACCTGCGGGATGACCGCGAGGCCCTTCTTGGTCTCGTGCACCCCGGCGTAGCGGACGATCCACTGCGCGGTCGGGTCGTCCGGTCCGGTGCCGCTGCCGGTCGCCGAGTACCAGACGACGTCGGCGCGGTCCGGCCCGCCGCCGGCCACCCACGCGAACACGTTCGCGGTCGTGCCCGGCGGGTCGAGCTGCACCGGCGACGTCCACGCGAGCGTGCCCGGCGGCGCGTTCGTCAGGCTGGTCAGCGTCTCCGGCACGACCATGGCCCCGGCGTCGGGATCGAACAGCGAGGTGCCGGTGGGCAGGCTCGCCGTGCTCGCGCGCGTCGTCGCGTGGCTGACGTAGACGTGCAGGTCGTCCGACCACGAGGCCCAGAGCTGACCCGACGTGTCGATCGACAGTGTCGGGAAGATGTGGTTGTACGACGCGGTCGGCGGGCCGATGTAGATCGGGGTGTCGGCCCACGTCACGCCGCCGTCGAACGACGACGCGAGATACAGCCCGTTGTTGTTGTTGTACGTCGTACCGGCGGCGGAGTTGGCGTTCGCGGCGGCGCTCGACGGCGCGCTGAACATCGTGTACACCGGCTTCGGGTTCGCCGGGCTGGTCACGTCGACGACGATCGGCGACAGCTCGTTGTTGTACGCCGCCTGCGGAAGGTGCGCGGCGTCGATCGCCATCCCCACGAACGAGTACGTCTGCCCGCCGTCGGTGGACTTCGACACCGCGATGTTGTCGCTCGCGACGATGTGCGACGACAGGTAGAACGTGTTGCCGCCGGCCGCGGCCAGCCACTGCCGGTCGTCCGCGACGATCTGACTGCCGACCGGGTTCGGCGTCGTCCACGTCGACCCGTTGTCGGTCGAGCTGCCCACCGTGATGTCGGGCAGGGTGAGGCTGGCGTAGGTGAGCGTCTGCGCGCTCTGCCCGGCCGGGACGTCCGGGCTGAACGCGAGATCGCAGTCACCGCCGCCGGCGCCGCTGTCGGGCGCACCCCGGAACGTCGACGTCCGGCCGCCGGGCGGCAACGTCCAGAGCTCGCAACCGATCGGCGTCGAGCCGGCGGCCATCACGTAGAGGTTGCCGTTGCGATCGGCCTTGATGTTCGGCTCGCCTTGGGTGAGGCCGTACGGGAAGTCGGCGGTCAGCTGCAGCGCACCGGGAAAGTGCGGCAGGTGCAACGGCGGCGTCGCGTACGCCGGCATCAGGATCATCGACGGGACGAAGGCGGCGGCCAGGCAACTGACGAACGCGACGACGTGGTGGTGAACTCTGGTGCGACGACGGGTCACGACATTTCCTCCCGGAGCGACGGCTGGGGCTCGCCGTCGCGTTGGCGGGGCAGCAGTGCGTGGGCGGCTTCGCGCTCGAACAGCCGGGCGTTCTGGATCGCGGCCGCGACGATCGGCGTGAACGCGAGCACCATGAACCGGTCCTCTTCGCTCCACGGATCGACCTCGGGTGAGTCGATCTGCATGACGCCGATGACGGTGCCTTCGGTGATCAGCGGTACCCCGAAGTAGCTGCGCACCCCGGCTGACGTCGCGCGCCAGCTCGGCACGTCGGGGTCGCGCAGGATGTCGGGGATGTAGCGGGGTTCGCCGCTCGCGACGATGCGCCCGCCGATGCCCTTGCCGATCGGGATCAACGTCTCGTACGCGTCCGGCGTGGCCGGCGGGTCGGCCGCGGCGAGCCGTACGACGTCACCGTCGACGAGCTGTATCGAGCCGCCGCCGAACGTCAGCAGCTGGCGCAGCGCGTAGAACGACGACGCCAACGCCTCTTCGAGGTTCAGCCGGCCGGTGATGTCGCGGGCGAGGTCGAGCAGCAGCCGGTACCGCCGGGCCGGATCCACCGGCGTCACGCCGGGGACCGACGCACTCGCCCGCGCGCCGCTGAAGCCGACCGGCCACGGCACCGCGTTGGCCAGCGCTTCGACGCACTGCTGCCGCGGTACCGGCCGCGAGAACAGGTAGCCCTGCGCCGCGTCGCAGCCGGCCTCGAGCACGATCTCGAGCTGGTTGAGGTTCTCGACGCCTTCGGCGATGACGGTCATGCCGAGCGCGTGTGCCATGGCCGCGACGCTGCGCACGATGACGCCGCTGGCGGCGTCGTTACCGAGCCCCTGCACGAACGACTTGTCGATCTTGACGATGTCGACCGGGAACTTCGCGAGGTAGGTGAGCGACGCGTGCCCGGTGCCGAAGTCGTCGATCGCCACCTTCACGCCGGCGTCGCGCAGCTGCCGCAACGCCGCGACGACCGCGTCGACGTTGTCCGCGATCGCGGTCTCCGTGACCTCGATGCACAGGCGCTCCGGCGCGACGTTCGCGGCGGCCAGCGTCAGCAGCACGTTGTCGATGAACATCGGCCGGATCAGCTGGCGCACGGAGACGTTCACGCCGACCAGGCAGTTCGGCGCCCGGCGGGTGGCCTCGGCGAGCACCCACTCGCCGATCTCGACGATCAGCTCGCTCTCTTCGGCGACGGCGATCGCGGACTCGATGTCGTCGGCGCGCGCCGGCCAGCGCAGCAGCGCCTCGACGCCGTCGAAGGAACCGGTGCGCAGGTTGACGACCGGCTGGAAGTGCAGGTCCAGCTCGGCCGACCGCAATGCGGTGCGCAGTTCGAAGTCGATCTCGAGGTGCCGTTCCCGAGCGTGCCGCATCGGCGTCGTGAACAGCTCGACCCGGTTGCCGCCGGAGTGCTTCGCGCGGTACATCGCGCTGTCCGCGTCGGCCAGCCGCTGGTGCGCGGTCTCGTCGCGGGACGCGCCGATCGAGATGCCGACGCTCGCACACACCATGACGTCGTGACCGTCGATGTGCATGGGCGCGCGCAAGCTCTCCACCACGCGGTCGGCGACGTCGCGGGCGTCCTCGGCCCGGTGCAGTTCGCGCAGGATGACGACGAACTCGTCGCCGCCCACCCGGGTCACGAGGTCGCCCGGCCGCACCAGCGCACCCAGCCGCGATGCGGCCTCGACCAGCACCGCGTCGCCGGCCGCATGACCGAGGGTGTCGTTGACCCACTTGAACCGGTCGAGGTCGACGAACAGCACCGTGCTGCGCACCGCGCTGCCGCTGCCGACCGCGTAGTCGAGTGCGCGGAACAACGCCGTACGGTTGCCGAGGCCGGTGAGCGGATCGCGGACCGCGTGGTCGTGCAGGATGTTCTCGGCGGCCCGCCGCTCGGTCGTCTCCTCGAGCTGCACGAGGATCGCGCCGGCCCGCTCGTGCCGGTGCAACGGCGTCATGACGGTCAGCAGCCAGCGTTCGATGTCGGCACCGGGCAGGCTGACCTCGATCCGGCTGCCGGGCGCGCGGCCGATGCTTATTGCTTGCAGCGCAACGGAAATCGCGTCTCGGCTCGTCGGCGGGAACAGCTCGGGAAGGGTCGTCCGGCCGCTCTCGGTGCGGGTGAACCCGAAGATGCCGGCGAACGCCGCGTTGGTGCGCTCGAGCCGTCCCTCCGCGTCGACGATCGCGAGTCCCTGCGGCGAGTTGAGGAACGCGATCGCGAACTGCGTGCGCGCCTCGGCCAGTGCGCGACGGTCGCGGTCGACGACGACGGCGACGGCAACGGCCGCCAGCACTCCGGCGCCGATCGCCGGCGCCCAGCGATAGCCCAACGACGCCAGCAGGACGACCGCGGCGACGGCGAGAACGACAGACACCATCGCCGCAGCGGTGCGAGCGGTGACGAATTTCGAAGTGGGCATTCGGGCGAGATCCGATCGGGCGGGGATGACACAGTCGCGGGTCATCGGTGGTCACGCTAGGCAGGATCGGCGCCGTAGTCCCTAGTTACTTCGAGTCATTCGCTAGCCAAACGTGCCCGGACGGTGACGGTGCGTCTAGTTCCGGGCATCGCGCGCAACTTTCACAACGGCGACGCCCACCGGCCCCGATGGACTACCTCGTCGAGCCCGCGCCGGCCGCGCCGTAACGACGGCGACGGGCGATCTGGAGCGCGATGCCCGATGGCAATCGTCCCGATCGGTACATAACCGTCCGGTACGCCGAACGCCGCGCGGAACGACGCGTGGTGCTCCGGCGGGATGCCGAAGAAGCACGCGCCGAGCCCGGCGTCGACGACGGTCAGCAACATGAGCAGCGACGCCATGCCGGTGTCGATGTCCCAGTACGGCACCGGCCAGCGCTCCTCGGCGCGGTCCGTCCATCCCTTGTCCGGCTCGGCGTACCGGTCGAGATACGCGTCGCGATGCGACAGCGGTACGACGAGCAGCGGTGCGCGGCGCATGCCGTCGAGCCAGCCGTTCGGCACGCTGGCGTCGTCCGCGCCGGTGCTGCGCCAGAACAATTCGCGGTCGGGCTCGGTCTCGAGGACGAGGAACGCCCAGCCCTGCGAGAAGCCGGCACTCGGGGCGTGCAGCGCGTTGGTCAGGATCCGGTCGCGGACAGCGGCGTCGACCGGGGCGTCGGTGAAGTTGCGCACCATCCGCCGCCGGTCGACGACCTCCTGGAACTCCATCCGGAGATTTTCTCAGTTACGCCGGCGAGTGCCGTTCGTACCTCCTCACCAATGGAACTCATTCCAACGAATAGGAGTTAGTGATGCGTGGTATCCGGCTCGCAGTGGCGGGCGTCGGCGCGATGGGCGCCATGCTTCTGCCCACCACCCCCGCAAGTGCTGCCGGCACGCCCGGCGTCGGGGTGAACGGCTGCACGGCCCCCAGCCCGGGCGACTACATCGCCGGCACCTGTCGGTCGATCACCGTGCCCGGCTACTACTTCCTGTCCGTCGACGGCAAAGGCGGCTATGCGTCGGCACAGGTCAACTGCACCCAGGGCGGGTCGATGTCGATCGACACACCGGACGGTTACAACTACACCTACGGTTACCTGAACGGCGGCCTGTGCACGGTCTCGGTGTTCTCGGAGTACACGACCACCGCCGACCTGTCGTAACGCGTGGTTCGGCGGCCCGACCCACCCGGGGATCGGGCCGCCGAACGACCGATGAGCTACGCCGCGGCGGCCGCCAGTTGCGCGTCGACGTCGTACGCCGCCTCGCCGCCGCCCGCCTCGGGCGGCCGGATCAGCGACACGACGACGATCGCGGCGAGCACCATGAGGCCGACACCGACGCTGAACGCGCTGGTGAAGCCGTGCACCGTCGCGGCTCGACTCAGGATGCCGCCGTGCGCCGCGGCGTACGACGCCGTCGCGCTGGTCGCGACCGTGTTGAGGAACGCGACGCCGAGCGATCCGCCGACCTGCTGCATCGTGTTGACCAGTGCGCTGGCAGCGCCCGCGTCGTGGTTGGGCACGCCGAGCAGCGCCGTCGACGACAGCGGCACGAACACGTGTCCCATCCCGAGGCTGATCAGCAGCATCGACGGGACGACATGCGTGCCGTACGCCGACGTCGCCGGCAGCTGGGTCAGCCACAGCATGCCGAGCGCGGCCGAGCTGAAGCCGATCGTGGCGAGCACCCGCGGCCCGAATCGCGGCAGCGTCTTCGACGCGATCGTCGACGACGCGATGACTCCCAACGGGAACGGGAGGAACGCGACGCCGGCCTTCAGCGCGCTGTAGCCGAGCACGCCCTGGAAGTAATAGGTGAGGAACAGGAACACGCCGAACAGCGACAGCGTCGCGAGGAAGAACGCGAGGTAGGCGCCGCCGCGGTTGCGGTCGAGCACGATGCGCAGCGGCAGCATCGGGTTGGCCGCCCGGGTCTCCCAGACGACGAAGCCGGCGAGCAACACACCGGCGACGGCCAGCAGCGTCACCGTCAGCGACGCGGTCCAACCGTGCAATGACGCTTCGGTGAAGCCGTAGACGAGCAGCGCGAGCCCGCCGGTCGCGACCAGCGCGCCGGGAACGTCGAAGTGCCGGTCGCCGTCGGCCCGGCTCTCGTTGAGCAGCGGCAGCGCCGCCGCGGCGACGACGAGCGCGATCGGGGTGTTGACCAGCAACGTCCAGCGCCACGAGAGGAACTCGGTCAGCGCGCCGCCGGCGATCAGCCCGACCGCCGCGCCGGTGCCGGAGATCGCGCCGTAGACCGCGAAGGCCTTCGCCCGCTCGCGCGCCTCGGTGAACGTCGTCGTGATCAGCGACAGCACGGTCGGGGCGAGCACCGCCGCGAACGCGCCCTGGACGGCGCGGGCGCCGAACAGCCAGCCGGCCGACTGCGCGAAGCCGCCCAGCGCGGACGCCCCGGCGAAGCCGAACAGGCCGATCAGGAACGTCCGCTTGCGGCCGAGGTAGTCGGCGATGCGGCCGCCGAGCAGCAGCAACCCGCCGAAGGTGAGGGTGTAGGCGGTGAGCGCCCACTGCCGGCTCGCGTCGCTGATGTGCAGCGCCGCCTGTGCGTGCGGGAGCGCGATGTTCACGATCGACGCGTCGAGAATGATCATGAGCTGCGCGACGCCGATGACGGCGAGCGCCAGCCAGCGCCGGTCGCGCGGCGCGGCCGGCGCCGGGCGGGTCAGTGTGGAGGTGGTCATGGGATGCCTTTCCGGTGAAGCTTGCGGTTCCTGCCGGTGCGGCTTACGCTTGGGCCCGTAAACGGATGCCGCCTCCGGAAACATACCGGAGGCAGCCTCCGGTATGTCAAGCGATTAGCCCGGCGATTTGCGGGCCCGGCTCTCGGAGGTGGGTTGCGGTGATGGCGCGGGCGCAGCGCGCGGACGCCTGCCGCAACCGCGACCGGCTCCTCGACGTCGCCGCCGAGGCCTTCGCCACCCACGGCGTCGACGCTTCGCTGGAGAAGATCGCCAAGTGTGCCGACGTCGGCATCGGCACCCTCTACCGGCACTTCCCCACCCGGGACGCGCTCGTCGAGGCGGTGTTCCGGCACAACGTCGACCTCCTCTGCGACGGCGCCGACGAGCTGTCCGCGACGCTGCCGCCGGACGAGGCGCTGGCGCAGTGGATGCAGCGCTTCGTCGCCTACGTCGGGACCAAGAAGGGCCTGGCGACCTACCTGAAGTCGGTCGTGTCCGCCGACTCCGACCTGTTCGTCTCGACGCACGCGCGGGTCCAGGCGACGATCGGCCGGCTGGTCGACGCGGCCGCCGAGGCGGGCACGATCCGGCCGGGCGTCGAGGGCATGGACCTGCTCCGCGCGCTGTCGGGCGTCTGCCTGATGGCGGACGCGCCCGGCGGGCCCGAGCAGGGCGCCAAGGTGGCCGCGCTGCTCATGGACGGCCTGCGCTACGGCGCCCCGGTCACGGCCTGAAGTCGACCGCGTCGGCGGTCACCGTTCCGCCCTTGCGGCCCGGCGCCGCGTGGTGCTCCCAGTAGAGGTTCGTGAACGAGACGATCTGGTCCGGCGGCGGCGCGCCCCACTCGGTCTGGTCCTGGGTCGTGTGCGCGTCGCTGACGAGGATCGCGTCGTAGCCGCGGACGACCGCGCCGTGCAGGGTCGACCGGATGCAGGCGTCGGTCTGCGCGCCGGTGACGACGAGCTTGCCGACCCTGCGCTCGGCGAGGACCTCCTCGAGCTCGGTGGCGTCGAAGGAGTCGCCGTAATTCTTGTGGATCAGCGGCTCGTCCTCGGCCCGCTTGAGCTCGGGAACGTATTTCCAGCCCTCGGTGTCGCGCTGCAGCTCGTCGTCGTTGTGCTGCACCCAGACGACCGGGACGCCGCCCGCCCGGGCCTTGTCGACCAGGGTGGCGATGTTCGCGACGACGCCGTCGCGGTCGTGGGCGTCCTTCACGACGTCGTTCTGCACGTCGATGACGAGCAGCGCGGTGTTGGGTCGGTCGGCGAATGTGGTCATGGCCGCAACGTACCTCGGTAGCGCGACAGTTTCGGACGTGGTTCACTCGTTCACATGACGCGAGCGCTGACCTGTCGCTGCTCGTGTTGTTGCTGCCGTTGAGCCCTCGGCCCCGTCAGCAACTCACCCAAGGATGTCCGCCGTGTCCACGGTTCTGTTCTTCCACGCACACCCCGACGACGAAGCGATCTTCACCGCGCTGACCATGCGCTGGCTGGCCGACCAGGGTCATCGGGTCGTGCTCGTCACCGCGACCGCGGGCGAGCTCGGGGTGCCGCTCTTCTCGCTGCCGCTCGGCACGTCGGTCGGCCGGCGTCGGTTGGCCGAGCTCGAAACGGCGTGCACGGAGCTCGGCGTCGCCCGGCTGGTCCTGATGGGCCGCCGCGACTCGGGCATGCCGGGCGACCCGGCGAACCGGCACCGGCGGGCACTGGCGCGAGCGCGGCAGCACCCGCTCGCGGCCTGGCTCGCCGACGTGGCCGCCGGCGAGGGCGCGGACGCGATCGTGCACTACGACGGCAACGGCATCTACGGCCACCCGGATCACGTCGCCGTGCACCGGATCGGCGACGCGGCCGCGAGGCTCGCGGGCGTCACCAGCTACGAGGCCACCGTCGACCGCGAATACATCCACTTCGTGGAGCAGCACCTGGTGGAGGGCGAGGCACCGCGAGTCGGCCGGCCGCGGGTCGGCTCGTCGAGCGTCGAGATCACGACCGCCGTGCGCGGCACGCCCGCCGAGCTGGCCGCGAAACGGCTGGCGATGGCCGCGCACGCTTCGCAGATCCCGCCGGACACGATGTACGCGCCGTCGTACGACGACATCTACGGGCTGGAGTGGTACATCCGGCGCGGGCCCGCCGGCGCGCTCGAGTCGCTGGGCAACGCGCACCTGTTCGCCTGACGGCCAGGCGACGTAGTCCTTTCGGGCGGTTTGCCGACGGTAAGCGAAGGTTGCGGCGCCGAGCGTCCGAGTTACGACGTATGCGGTTTGTGTCGCTTGCTCCGCGGCGCGCCTGGACTCCGCTGCGGCACGGCCGGGTCCCGCTGCTTGTCCGCTTCGGCGCGCTCAGCCTCGTGCTCATCGTCGTGCTCGGCGTCGTGATCGGCGCCCGACTGCGCACGATCATCGAGCACCGCAACCTGACCAACACGCGCCAGATCACGACGACGGCGTTGAAGTTCGTCGCGCAAGAGCAGTTCAGTGACGTCGCCGCACAGCAGACCGACTCCGCGCAGATACAGGCGTTGCAGGAATCGGTGACGGCGCTGATGGCGTCGCGCCAGATCGTCGGATTGGACGCGTGGCTCAGCCCCGGCGTCGCGGTGTTCAGCGACACCCCGAACGCGGTCGGCGAGGTGCACCCGAAGTCGGCGGTACTCACCGCGGCACTGAACGGCCACGAAGGGTCGGAGCTGTTGCTGCGTTCGGCTGCGAAGTCTGCGACGCCGCACGAGCAGAAGCTGCTCCGCGAGTACGGCGATCTCATGCAGATCTACATTCCGATCCATGTCGCTGCGACGCCGCCCGTGACAGTGGTCGCCGAGGCGTATGTGCCGATGGCTCCGGTCGAGGCGCAGATCAGCGCGGACACGCACTCGATGGTGTTGTTGCTCGCAGGCGCGCTGCTCGTCCTCTACCTCGGCCTGTTCCGGCTCGTTGCCTCGGCGTCGCGGCGCCTCCGACGGCAGTCCGCGGAGAACAGGCACCTCGCGCAGCACGACACGTTGACCGGGCTGCCGAACCGGGCGCTGCTGCGCGACCGCACGGATCAAGCGGTGCTGGCGAGCCGTCGTAGCGGCCGCTACGTCACGCTGATGCTGCTGGACCTGGACCGGTTCAAGGAGATCAACGACGCTCTCGGCCACCATCACGGGGACAGCGTGCTCACCAATGTCGGGCGGCGTCTCCAGGAGCTGCTTCGCGAGGGTGACACCGTCGCGAGGCTCGGCGGCGACGAGTTCGCCGTACTGATTCCCGATCTCCCCTCGGAGCTGGCGGCGTTGCAGGTCGGCGGGAAGATCCTCTCCGCGCTCGACGAGCCGTTCGACGTCGACGGCGTCAGCCTGACCATTGGGGCGAGCATCGGTATCGCGCACGCACCCGAGCACGGCAGCGGGTTCGACGAGCTGCTGCAGCACGCCGACATCGCGATGTACACGGCGAAAGCGACGCACACCGGCGTCAGCGTGTACGCGGCCGGCACGGACGCGCACAGCCGCGGCCGGCTCACCTTGCTCGGCGAGTTGCGGGCGGCAATCGAGGATTCCACGCAACTCGTCCTGCACTACCAGCCGAAGGTCGAAACCGACGGCCTGGCGGTCACCGGCGTCGAGGCGTTGGTGCGCTGGCAGCATCCCGAACACGGGCTGGTTCCCCCCGGCGAGTTCATCCCGGCGGCGGAGCACACAGGTCTGATCAAGCCGCTCACAATGCGCATCTTGAATCTCGCGCTGGAGCAGTCCGCCGCCTGGCTCGCCGAGGGCTTGCGAGTGCCGATCGCGGTGAACGTGTCGGCGCGCTGCCTGCTCGACCTCGACCTGCCGAATCAGGTGCGGCGCATCCTCGACGCGCATCGGGTGCCGGCGGAGTTGCTCGAACTAGAGATCACCGAGAGCAGCATCATGACCGATCCGGACCGGGTCCTCGAGGTGCTGACCGGGCTCGCCGCGATGGGCGTCTCGCTGTCCATCGACGACTTCGGCACCGGCTACTCGTCGATGGCATATCTCAAACGGTTGCCCATCCAACGGATCAAGATCGACCGCTCGTTCGTCACCAGCATGGACAGCGATCCGAGCGACCACGCGATCGTGCGCGCGAGTGTGGAGCTCGCCCGCAACCTGAATCTCGACGTCGTCGCCGAAGGCGTCGAGACGGAGCAGGTGCGGTTGGAGCTGCAGGCGGCGGGCTGCGACACGATCCAGGGATTCCTCGTGTCGAGGCCGTGCCCGGCGGCCGAACTGCGGCCGTGGCTCGACCAGCACATCCGGACGACGGCGTCCGCCTAGAAGCCGGACTCGGCGAGCTCCTTCGCGCGGCAGACGGCGGCCAGCGTGTCGATCGTCACCGAGGTCTTCGACTGCTGCTCCTGCAACGCCTTGGCCACGTCGGACTGCTGCCACGCGCCGAACTTGAGCCGGACCTCGATCGCCGAGCATGCGGCCCGCTCGCCGATCCCGTCGATGATCTCGTTGGCCTTCTTGGCGTTCTCCTTGAACCGGTCGAGGATGTCCGACTTCGACATCGTCGGGTTGCGGTGCTGGATGTCCGTGAGGATGGACCGCGCCTGGTCGTCGCTCAGCTTGAGGTGCAGGTCGGCACCGGCCGCGTGCGCCAGCGAGGACGCCTCGTCCGGGTTGCAGCCGGACAGCGGTAGTACGGCGAGGGCGAGTAGGGCAAGAGACGCTCGCGACGGCACGGTTATGACTCCCGGTACGAATTGACCGGCCATCGTGCCCCGATTCGGCACCGCGCCGCAACACCCGGCTGATTACCCATAACCGATAAATCGGACGAGGTCGGCGTAAGACGGCCAGACGTTCTCGAAAACCGCCCCGCCGGACTGTCCGCGGTGCGAGCATCGTTCGTAACACTCGTTGCCCCGGAGACCATTCGCATGCGCCTTGGCAAGTTCCCGAAAGCGACGGGCGACGTCCGCACCGACAGCATGCGCGAGCTCCGCTGGGCGATGTCCGGCGAGGGCCTGACCCCGGACAAGCTGCCCCTGATGAACGCGACGCTGTCGCTCCCCGTCGTTCGCGCCGCGCTGGCGAGCGTTCCCGAGGGCCGGTGGCCGGTGCGGGCTTACGACATGGTCTGCGAGTCGGCTCGGTCTCTCGGCGGCGGCCTGCCGGCACGCGCGCTGCGCTCGGCACTCGCGATCGACTACGCCGGCACCGCCCGCAACCTTTCCGACCGGCGGGCCGAGTTCAGCGACCAGCGCGACCCGCACACGCTCTACTACATCGAGCAGCGGATGCTCGGCGCGCTCGTGACCGCACTCGGCGGGGTGTCCGGCCAGCCCGCCGACGACCCGGTCGCCGTACCCGCCGCGGCGGTCCGCGCGGCCGAACCGCCGCTGCGGATCTGGGGCGTACCGCTGCCGCGGGATCCGCATTTCGTCGGCCGAGCGGAGCTGCTCGACACGATCCGCTCGGGCCTGCTCCGGGAACGGGCCACCGCGCTCACGCACACCGTCACCCAGACGGTCAGCGGCCTGGGTGGCATCGGGAAGACGTCGCTGGCGGCCGAGTACGCGTATCGGTTCGCGGCCGAGTACGACGTGGTCTGGTGGGTGCGCGCCGAGGATCCGACGACGCTCGCGACGGACTACGCCGCACTGCATCGGGCGCTCACCGGCGAGGAGTGCGCCGACCAGCAGCTCGCCGTGAACCGGGCACGGGATTGGCTGGCCGGTCATGACGGCTGGCTCCTCGTCTTCGACAACGCCGAAGAGATGGACGACGTGTCGCCGTACATCCCCGGCCTGCGCGGTCACGTGATCGTGACGTCGCGCAACGTCGACTGGAGCCGTCTCGGTGCGGTCGTCGACGTACCGCGGCTGGACACGTCCGCCGCCACCGAGCTGGTGATCCGTCGTACCGGCACCGACGACGAGCGAGCTGCGGCATTGCTCGGCGACCTGCTCGGCGGCGTTCCCAAGGTGATCGAAGTGGCGAGCAGTTTGTTCGTCCGTGGGCTGTCCGCCGACCTGCGCGAGTTCGTCGACCGGCTCGGCGACGGCGCGCGGGCGACCGAGGGGGTGTGGGACGCCGCGTTGGATCGTGCGCTCGCCGTTCCGGGAGCGCTCGACGTACTGTCCGCGTGTGTGGTGCTGAACCCCGACTCGCTCTCGCTGCCACTGGTCGAGGTCGCGTCGGGGCGCGCCACCGATGCCATCGAACGCGCGGCGACGTCGTTGCGCGCGCACCAGATCCTGCAGCGCACCGCGGGCGACATGCGCATCCACCGGCTGGTCGTCGCGGCGGCGAAAGAGCGGCTGGGCGACCCGCGCGTGCACGCCGCGGCGCACCGGGCGGCGAGCTTCCTGCTCGCAATGAATCCGGCCGAGCCGGGCGACCTCACGACGTTCCGGCGGATGCAGACGCACGCGCCATATGTCGCCGGTTCGCTGGCCGACGCACGCCAGGCCAGTGCGTTGCTGACGTGGTACTCGCGGTGCCTGCGCCGCGACGGCGACTACGTCGCGGCCGTCGCGGCAGCCGATCGCGCGCTGGCCGCGGCCGCCGACGCGGGAGTCGACGGAACCGGGCTGAGCGACTGCCTGGGAGTGCGGTCGGTCGCGCTGCGCGACGCCGGCCGGCTGGCCGAGGGCGAGGAGGCCGCCGACCGCGCGCTCGATACGTGCCCGCCGGGCACGTCCGACGCGTTGCGCGCCGACCACCTGCACGTACTCGCGACGATTCGTTGCGACCGGGGCGATCTCGTCGGCGCGCGCGCGGCCGCCGAGGAAGCGGTCGAGACCGTCGAGGGGTTGTACGGCGAGGACGACGCGCGGCTGGCCCGGCCGTTGGAAGTCCTCGGGTGGATCGAGCGCGAGCTCGGCGCGTTGCCCGCAGCCGAGGCGGCGGTACGACGCTCGCTGTCGATCTCGGAGCGGACGTCGTCACCCGCGGACGTCGCGCTGGCGTGGAAGCTGGAGGCGTTGGCCGTCATCGTGCGCGAGCGCGGTCGCGCGAGCGAGTCGCGGGAACTGATCGAGCGCGCGCTGGCCATCACCGAAGCCGCGCTGGGTCCGAAGCACCGGGCGATCGGCAGCCAGTGCGGCGTGATGAGCCGCGTACTGCGAGAGCTGGGGGACGTCTCCGGAGCGTTGCGCTATGCCCGTCGGGCGGTCGAGCTCACGGAGGCGGCGCACGGCCGCGAGCATCCGGTGGTCGCGGTACAGCTGGGCAATCTCGCGTTGGCGCAGGCCGACGCGGGCGACCTGTCCGGCGCCGTCACGAGCATCGAAGCCGCGTTGCACGCGAGCCGCGCGACGCTGGGCCCGCACCATCGCGACGTCGGCTGGCAGCTCAACGTCCTCGGCCGGATCCTGCACGCGCGCGGCGACCTGGCCGCGGCGCATGCCGCCGCCCTCGAGGCGGTGCGCATCGGCGAAGCCACACTCGATGCCGACCATCCCGCGCTCGCGCATCGGCGGGCGCTGGTCGCCGACATCGGCGCCGCGCTGGCTTCACTGCCGACGTCTTCGGCCGCCAACCGAGCCGGCTGACGGCTAGAGCGTCTTCTCAGTCGCTGATCGTCACGGACGTGTCGCCGATCTCGGCGACGATGCGCAACCGTCCGCCGAGCGCTTCCACGTAGGAGCGGAGGGTTCCGACCTCCGTGCGCCCGACCTCGCCGTTCTCGATCTGGCTGACTCTCACCTGTGAGATTCCCATCAGCTTCGCGAGCGCTTCCTGCGTCTTACCCTGCGCCTTGCGAACCTCGGCGAGCCGGTAGGCACGCACCTCGTCGAGCATTTCCTGCTTGAGTTCGGCGACCCGCGCCGCGTTGGTCCGGCCTTGTGCATGCCGTTCTTTCTTCACCTGCTGCCACGTTCGGGCCATCAGGGCCTCTCTTCGCTGTAGCGGCCTTCGAGCCATGCTTGGTATCGAGCTTCGGCAATCGGGATGTTGTCGTCGTACCAGCCCGTTCACTCACCGGCTTTGTCACCAGCGACCAGCAGGACTGCCTGCCGTTCCGGATCGAAGACGAACAGGATGCGGATCGTTGTCGCCTTCGGCCGCAGCTCCTTCATGTTGTGGATTCGTGAACCCTCGATGCGGTCGACTGCCGGCCTGCCAAGCGTCGGACCTTCTTGCTCGAGCAAGTCGATCGCAGCCTCGACTGCATCAGCCGATGCTGGGTCGTCCTTGGTCAATGCCATGTACCAGTCGTCCACCTCGTCGACGAGGATGACGGTCCAGCTCAACAATAACCTTCATCTTTTAAAAGTCAAGCATTATGTTGGTCTGTTGAGGACTGCCGGCGAAGGCGCCGCTGCTTGTTGTCGGTCTCGAGTTGACGCTAGGTGGCGGGAGCCGTCAGGGCACGACTCGATACGTGTTCAGTGGACGGCAAACCCAGACGTCGACGGTGTGGTCAGGAATGACCCAGGTAGATGAAGCCGTAGGCCTCGTCGCGGAACTCGATGCCGGCCGCGCGCAACGGCTCGTCCCAGTCGCCCACACACGATGGATCCGCGCCCTCGGATCCGTGGTCCGACGTCAACAAGAACACCGTCGAGTCCATCGCGCCGATGCGGTCCAGGTGATCCAGGAACACGCCGAGCCGCCGGTCCGCGTCCCGCATCGCGTCGAGCGCGATCGGCGAGTGCGGCCCGCCCTCGTGATGCCCGGTGTCGGTCAGCAACGTGTTCCACCACATCAGCCGCGGTCCCTCGGCCGCCGACGGCCACAACCCCAGCACCTGCTCGACCCCGATCGCGTCGACCGACGACGACCACGCATAGTCCTTGTTCGCCCCGACATGCTCTTGAGTCGCGAACGGATCGAGCAACGGGTCGGGCAGGAAGTCGTCCATCATCGACTTCACCCCGTCGCCGGATCCGCTCGACCGCACCAACTCGAACGTCGAGTACGACGCGCCGTTGTCGACCGGCTCGTTCACCGACGCCGTCGGACCGTCCACTCGCTCGAACACCGTCCGAACCCCGGGCGCCAACCACTCCGACCACCGGTGCCAGGTCGCGGCGTTGTTCGTCAACACCTGCACCGCACTGCGCCGGTCGAAGTACGCGTTGTTGACGATCCCGTGCCGGCCCGGCCCCACCCCCGTCAACGCCGACGTGTGGTTCACCAACGTGACACTCGGAAATTCGGCGATCGCACCGCCTTGCAACGCGCAGCCCTGAGCCAGCAGCCGCGCGACGTTCGGCAACTCGCCCGAGAGCGCCATCGCATACAGCGAGTTCGAGTTGCAGCCGTCCCACAGCAAACCGACGACGTGCGCCGCCGGGCCGGCGACGGCGAAGTCGACCAGCGCGGCGCCGTCCATGTCGCCGAGCGAAGCCAACGGCACACCCGCGAGCCACGCCAGCGTCGGCGCCACGTCGACCACTCGCGCAGCGGCCGGCAACAGACCCCGCGCGACGACGCCGGCGCCGGACAGCAGCAACGGCGCCCGCGACTGCACGACGTTCAACGAGCCGTGCTCGCCGAGGTGCCCGCCCTGCGACGGCCAGTAGTGCTTGCCGGTGTGGACGACGACGAGGTCAGGCGCGGCCGCAGCGGCGAACAACGACGACAGCCGCTCGTACGCCCACGGATACGAGTTGTCCGCGTTGGCCGGCGACAGATCGGCGAGCTCGGCCGGCAGCGGCGTGAACGCGAGCGGATCCTGCGACCCGACCGGATTGCGCCCGCGCACCACCGACCCGCCCCCGGCCGACAACGTCGCCGCGCCGAACGCGTTCGCTACGACGACGTCCGGACCCGACGGCCACGCCACCAGGTCGACGACATGCGAAAGCGAGGGATCGCACAGCACTTCCACTGCGCGATCCCTCGCTTGCATGCACCGCACTCTAGAGCGAGAGCAGGAGGGCGCGAGCGCGGCGGGATGCCGACTCGGCCCGGCGCTGCAGCCGGCGCGCCTGGGCGAGCCGGTTGAGCATCTGACGCTGGCGCGCCTGGTCGATCGATCGTTCGTGCTCGCGCATTCGCTCACGCGCGAGGCTTTCGTGCAGAACTAACATTTCGAGCTCCTTGGAAGACGGGATCACTGCTCCGGCGGTCATGCGGCGACGTCGTCCTTGCGCGGCCGCCCGCGCGGACGCTTGCGCGGCACGACGACGCCCTGCAGGACCAGCTCGCCACCCCAGACCCCCCATGGCTCGCGCCGCTCGAGAGCGCCGGCGAGACAGGTGGGCCGCAGCGGGCAGTCGAGGCAGAGCGCCTTGGCGCGCTCGACGTCCGCCGGGGACTCGGCGAAGAACAAGTCGGGGTCGACGACGTGACACGGCAACGCCGTGTCCTCGCCGACCGGGTCGGCTACTGCGGTGAGAGTCATGGCGCACCACCTCCTCGTGGCTGCTCGTGACGGTCAGAAATCGAAGGGAGACAAAGAGAAAGGCCGCGGACCCTTTCGGGTGCCGCGGCCTGGTGTCTGCCGGTCGAGAGTCGTCTCTCAATCCGGTGGACCCCAGGCATCGAGGGCACCCGCGCCGCCATTGCCCGCATCGCTGTGCTGACGCGACTTCACCGGCAGGCCGGTGGCGGCGGCGTACGAGGGCACAACGCTGCCCATGGCAGCCGAGCCGAGCGCGGACATGCGAATGCGAGCGCGCGCGTCGGGCCGCTGGAACGTGGTGATCTCCATGACCGCACCTCCTCGCGCACTCGGCAGCAACGTCGGGAACAACTTCGCTGGACGATAAGGCACCCGTCCGGCGATGGCAACGAATTATTGCGGCGCGTTAGCGACTCGCAACAAACCCTCCTGTACGACGGACACGACGTGCCGGCCGTCCTGGGTCCACAGCTCACCGCGGGCCAGCCCGCGGGCACCGCCCGAAGCCGGAGATTCCTGGACATACAGCAGCCACTCGTCGGCCCGGAACGACCGGTGGAACCACATCGCGTGGTCGAGGCTCGCGACGCTGAGGATCCGATCGCTGCGCCACGACAACCCGTGCGCGGTCAGCACCGAGTCGAGCAACGTCATGTCGCTCGCGTAGGTGATCACGCACACGTGCTTGAGCGGATCGTCGCCGAGCGAGCCGTCCGCGCGCATCCACACCATCTGCCGCGACCGCGTCGGGTTCGACGGATCCAGCCAGGCCGGCGTCTCCACATGACGTACGTCGATCGGCCGCGGCCGCGACCAGAACGCGTCGTCGCCGACGCCCGCCGCCTGCAGCCGCTCCCACATCGTCGGCAGCGACTCCGGATCCGGCGCCGGCGGCATCGTGCCCTGGTGCTCGATGCCCGGCTCGCTGATCTGGAACGACGCCGAGAGGTTGAAGATCGCCTTGCCGTGCTGCACCGCGACGACCCGGCGGGTCGTGAACGACCGCCCGTCGCGGATCCGGTCGACCTCGTAGACGATCGGCACCGTCGGGTCGCCCGGCCGCAGGAAGTACGCGTGCAACGAGTGCACTTGCCGCTCCTCCGGGACCGTGCGTCCGGCGGCGACGAGCGCCTGCCCCGCGACCTGGCCGCCGAAGACCCGCTGCCGGTTCTCGTCGGGGCTGCTGCCGCGGAAGATGTTGACCTCGATCTGCTCGAGGTCGAGCAGATCGACGAGTTCGTCCAGCGGGCTCCCCACCCGAGCGACGTTACCGGCGGACGATCCGCAGCACGTCGTCGGCGTACTGCTCGAGCTTCTTCGGCCCGACCCCGGGCACGCTCGCGAGCTCGGCGCGATCCGCCGGCCGGCGTTCGGCGATCGCCTCCAACGTCTTGTTGTCGAACACGACGTACGCCGGTACGCCGTCGTCGCGGGAACGTTCCAGCCGCCAGCTCGCCAATGCCTGGACGAGCGGATCGTCGGACAGGCCCTTCGGGCGCGCCGGCTTCGCGCCGCCGGACGCGACCTTCGGCACGTCGAGGAACCGGCTCGGCTTGCGGGACCGGCGGCCGCCGGCCGCCCGCGCCGCCGCCCACGACAGCGCGAGATGCCGCCGCGCGCGGGTGATGCCGACGTAGAGCAGCCGCCGCTCCTCGTCGACCTGCGCCGGGGTCGTGGCGTGGGTGATCGGCAGCGTCCCGTCGACCAGGCCGACGAGGAACACCGCGTCCCACTCCAAGCCCTTCGCCGCGTGCAGCGACGCCAGCGTGACGCCCTCGACCGGCGGTGCGTGCTGCGCCTCCGCGCGCGCGGCCAGCTCCGCCACGAAGTCCGGCAGCGACGCGTCCGGCGTCTCCTCCGCCAGACCGACGAGCGCGCGCAACGACTCCCACCGCTCCCGCGCGGCGCCGGCTCCGGCGGGTGCCGACGGTGTCAGGCCCACGCTGACCAGGATCTCCGTGACGACCTCGACCAGCGCGCCCTCCGGCGGGTTGGCGGCGCGGGCCGCGCCGCGCAACCGTACGACGCCCTCGCGCACCTCCGGCCGGTCGAAGAAGCGGGCACCGCCGCGGACGAGGTAGGGAATGCCGGCCTCGGCCAGCGCGGCTTCGTAGACCTCGGACTGCGCGTTGACGCGGTAGAGCACGGCCATCTCGCGGAGCGCCACCCCCTCGCGCTGCAGTGCCTTGATCCGCGCGACGACACCGGCTGCCTCGGCCGGCTCGTCGTCGTACGAGCTCGTCGTCGGGACCGGTCCGTCGCCCGCCTGCGCGACCAGCGTCGTCCCCGGGGTCAGCCGGTTGGCGAACTCGACGATCTGGTTCGTCGACCGGTAGTCGCGGACCAGCCGGACGACGGTCGCGCCCGGCCAGCGGCGGGCGAAGTCGGTGAGGTAGAGCGCGGACGCGCCGGTGAACGAGTAGATCGTCTGGTTGGGGTCGCCGACGACGCACAGCGAGTCGCGATCGCCGAGCCACGCGTCGAGCAATCGCTGCTGCAACGGGTTGACGTCTTGGTACTCGTCGACCACGAAGTGCCGGTACTGCTCGCGCACCTCGGCCGCGATGTCCCGGTGCTGCTCGATCGCGTAGGCCGTCATCACGAGCAGGTCCTCGAAGTCGAACTGGCCGCGCTCGCCGTTGACCTCTTCGTAGGCCGCGAACAGCTTCTGCAGCGTGGCGAAATCGAGCGGCGGTTCGCGGCCCGCGGCGGCCGCCTCCGCGGCGTAGGTGTCGGTCGGCACCTGCGCCGCCTTCGCCCACTCGATCTCGCTGGCGACGTCGCGCTGGCCGGCCGGATCGAGGTGCACCCGCAGCCGCGCGGCGGCGGCCCGGATCGACGGCAGCTTGCTCTCGATGATCGTCGGCTGCGCGCCGGCGGACAGCCGGGGCCAGAAGTAGCGGAGCTGGCGCAGCGCGGCCGAGTGGAACGTCCGGGCCTGCACCCGCTCGACGCCGAGCGCGCGCAACCGGCCGCGCATCTCCCCCGCGGCCCGGGTGGTGAACGTGACCGCGAGGATCTGGTCGGGGGCGGCCAGCCCGGCGTGCACCATCGCGGCGATGCGATGCGTGATCGCGCGGGTTTTGCCGGTGCCGGCACCGGCGAGGATGCACACCGGGCCGGTGACCGCCTCGACCGCCTGCCGCTGCTCGGGATCGAGCGCGGCAAGCAGGTCCATCGGCCCATCCTGGCATCGGAACAATCGGGTCGAGAGCGAGGTTGGGGAGTCTGTGTCCCGGCTCACGATGTACACCACCGTGTGGTGTGGATATTGCGTACGCCTCAAGCGCGCCCTCGAGCGCGAGGGCATCGACTTCGACGAGGTCGACATCGAAGCGGACCCCACCGCCGCCGACTACGTGATGAGCGTCAACGGGGGTAACGCCACGGTGCCCACCGTCGTACTACCAGACGGTCGAGCGTTGACGAACCCTCCGTTGCCGGAGTTGCTCTCGGCCATCCGCGCCGCGTAGGCGGTCCCGGGGGGTTTTCGGCGTCCCGGCACTGCCCGCGCCGAAAAGGGGGAACGATAACGCCATGCTGGCCGCTGACCTGCATCATCCGGCGGTCGGCGCCGCCTTGGCCACCGCGGCCGATCTGCTCGGCATGGAGGTCGTGTTCGTCGGCGGCCTGAGCGGCGACGAGTTCTCGTTCGTGCGCGTCGTCGGCGACCTCCCCGGGCTCGACGAGGGCCGCACCATCCCGCGCGCGGACACCTTCTGCCACCGGCTGCTCGCCGGCGCGCCCTCCTGCACCGTCGACGCTGCGCAGGACCCCGCGTACGCCGACGTACCCGCCCGGACCGAGTTCGGGATCACGTCGTACGTCGGTGTCCCGGTGCGGGACCCGAGGGGCAACGTCGTCGGCACGCTCTGCGGCGTCGACCGCGGCCCCGTCCCGGTGCCCGCGTCGACGTTGGGGGTCCTCGAAGAGCTGGCCGGCGTCATCGAGGCGCACATCGACGCCGACACGTCGGTCGTCCTGCGCCGGCTGCCCGACGGCTGGCGGGTGGGCAGCGCCGCCGAACCCGACCTGACCAGCGCGATGGTGCTCGCCGACCTGCTCGCCGACGCCACCAGCCCGGCCGGCCGTCCGTCCCGCCCGGACGGGAGCGACGAGATCGGCCAGCTGCGCACCGCGGTCACGCAGCTCGAACACGCGCTCACCGCGCGGATCTCCGTCGAGCAGGCGATCGGGGTGCTTGCCGAGCGCCAGCACCTCACGCCGCGGGCCGCGTTCGAGCGGCTGCGCAAGGCGTCGCGGTCGCGCGGCCGCAAGGTGCACGACCTCGCCCGGATGGTCGTCGCGTCGGTGACCGACCCGTCGGTCCCGCTGCCGCCCGAGCTAGCCGGCCGCCGCTAGGAACTCCTCCACCAGCCGCACCGACTCGTCCGGCCGGTCGGTCCAGAACACGTGGCTGGCGCCGTCGAGCCAGGCCAGCCGGGCCCCCGGGATCGCCTCCGCCAGCAGCCGCGCGTTGTCCGGCTGCACCAACCGGTCCGCCGTCCCGTGAATGACGAGGGTCGGTACGTCGAGGCCGCGGAGCCGCTCCAGCAGCCCGCCGTGCCGGCGCATCGCGTCGAGCTGGCCCCAGTAGGCCTTCGCCCGCAACGGCCAGCGCAGCCGCACGGCTACGTCCTCGTCGATCCGGTCGCGCGGCGTGTCCTCGGCGTAGATGAACGGCACCGACGCCTCGATCGCGTCCCGCGGCGAGCGCGGGGTGCGGTCGAACAGCATCGCGACCGCGTCCGCGGAGGCCCGCACGGCGTCGCGCCCGCTCGGGTGGGTGCAGCCGAGGACGAGCTTCTGCACCCGGTCGCGGTGCCGCAGCGCCACCTCCTGCGCGATCACGCCGCCCATCGAGACCCCGAGGACGTGCGCCGACTCGACACCGGCCGCGTCGAGCACGCGCACCGCGTCGTCGGCCATGTCCTCCATCGACCAGTCCCCGTCGGGGAGGTCGCTGCGGCCGACGCCGCGGTTGTCGAACCGGACGACCCGGCGCGACGCACTCAGCCCCGGCAGGATGCGCTGCCACATGTCGGCCGTGTAGCCGAGGCCCTGGATCAACAACAACGGGGGTTCGCCGGCGCCGGACCGGTCCCACCACAACCGCGGCTCGCCGTCTGTCAGCGCTGGGTCGGTCAGCACCGGGCGATGTTACGGTCCGGCCGTGGGAGCCGACATGACCGCGCTGCTCGCCGACCTGGCCGCCGAGCACGCCGACCTCGACAGTCTCGTCGCCGGGCGCGACCTCTCGGCCGCCTCCGCGGCAGCCGGGTGGACCGTCGGCGACTGCCTCGGCCACCTGTGGTTCTTCGACCGCGAGGCGACGACGGCACTCGTGGATCCGGACACGTTCGGCGACCACCTGCACACGGTCGCCGCCAACCCGGACGGCTACATGCGCGCGCATCTCGACGAGGCCCGCGCGCTCGGTACGACGCTGCCGGCGACCGCGCGCGCGACGCGGGCGTCGCTGCTCGCCGCGCTGGCCGGCGCCGACCCGGCGACCAAGGTCCCGTGGTACGGGCCGCCGATGTCGCCGGCGTCGTTCGCGACCGCGCGGCTGATGGAGTACTGGGCGCACGGGCAGGACGTCGCCGATGGGCTCGGCGTGACCCGGACACCGACGAGCCGGCTGCGGCACGTGTGCCACCTCGGGGTGCGTACCCGCGGCTTCTCGTTCGCGGTCCGCGGGCTGCCGGTGCCGGACGCCGACGTACGGGTCGAGCTGACCGGGCCGGACGGCGACGCCTGGACGTGGGGCGACCCGGCGGCCGGCGACCGGGTCAGCGGGACCGCGCTGGATTTCGCCCTCGTCGTCACCCAGCGGCGGTTCGCGGACGACACCGCGCTCACCGTCGCAGGTGACAGCGCGAGAGCGTGGATGGACGTCGCGCAGGCATTCGCCGGCACCGCCACGACCACCGACCCGGGCCGTCGAGATCTGGCCCGCGCGGAGCGACGAAAGTAGTTATTCCGGGCCACCGCCGGCAACGGAAGTTGCGCCAACAGCAGCATGCTCACGCCGAGGTCAGGCGCCGATGACTCAGACGTGTTGTCTCTGTCCGCCTGGCTGGTGGCTGCCCTGTTCGCGACGTGGACCGTCGCCGGACAGCTGCGGCTGCGCCGGCTGACCCGCCGGGTCGTGGTGGAGCAGGGCCGCGCCGACGTGCTGGACGAGCGGCTGCGCGTCGTCAGCCGGCTGCACGACGCCGGCCGGGCGGTCAACTCGGTGCACGAGCTGGATCACGTGCTCGGCACGATCCTCAACGGCGTCGTCGACATGCTCGGTGCGGAGACCGGCTCGGTGATGCTCGTCGAGGACGAGGAGCTGCGCGGGGTCGCCGCGGTCGGCAACGAGCGCGCGCTCGGCGCCCGGCTGTCCTTCGGCGAAGGCATCGCCGGCCGCGTCGCGGTCGTCCGCAACGCGCTGCTCATCAACGGCGAGGCGACCGACGGCGAGTTCCGCGGGCTGCGCCCCCGCCGTACGCCGGTCGACAGCGCGATCAGCGTGCCGATGATCGAGCGCGAGCAACTGATCGGCGTGCTCAACGTCACCGCACCGGCCACCCACGTCTTCAACCACCGCGACCTCGAGGCGGCCCGCGCGTTCGCCGAGTACGCCGCCGCGGCGATCGCGAAGGCCCGGCTCTACGACAACAGCCGGCGCAAGAGCGAGGAGCTCGCCTACCGGGCGACCCACGACTCGCTGACCGGGTTGCCGAACCGCTCGATGCTGCGCGACCGGCTGCTCCGCGACGGCGCCGGGACGTCGTGCGGCGCGCTGCTATTCGTCGACCTCGACGGTTTCAAAGCCGTGAACGACATGCTCGGTCACGCCGGCGGCGACGTCCTGCTCGAAGCGGTGGCCGGCCGGCTGATGTCGTCGGTGTCGACGAGCGACACCGCCGCCCGGGTCGGCGGCGACGAGTTCGCGGTGTTCGTCACCGGCGGCTCGGACCTGCGGCCCGCCATCGCGGTGGCCGAACGCCTCATCCAGCGGCTGTCGGATCCGTTCGTCGTTTTCGACAACACGGTGACGGTCTCCGCGAGCGTCGGCATCGCGCAGTGGGGCATGCACGGCGACTCGTTCGAGGACCTGTTCCAGGCCGCCGACCACGCGCTCTACGAGGCGAAGAAGGCCGGCAAGAACCGCTGGCGGGTGTGCTCGCTTCCCGCCGTACCCGAACAACGGCCGGAGGCCGGAAGCGTCGAGGGAGGTGCGCTGTGCCGAGTACAGATGTGAAGCCGTCCGTCGGTTGGGTCTCGGCCTGGCTGCACGCGCACTCCAGCGGCCACCGGATCACGCGCATCACCACGTTCGTCGTCGCCGGCGCCGCGCTGGCCGCACCGCTGTGGTCGCCGTACGCCGCGATCGGCGTCACCTGCGCCGTCGTCGCCGGCATGTTGCTCGTCACCCGCGCGGCGACGTCCGCCATCGTCAGCCGCGACCTGCGGGTCGCGCACATGCTGTCGGAGCGGGACTCGCAGGAGATGGACGTCGCCCGCGAGCGGGCGTCGTTCGTGCGCGCGCTGGAGCATTCGGCATCGCACGACCGGCTCACGATGCTGCTCAACCGGGACGCGTTCGCCGCGCTGCTCGACACCTCGCTGCGCGCGCGGCCGGAAGACCCCGGCGACGCGCCGCCCGTGACGGTCGTGTTCCTCGACATCTCGCGGTTCGCCGACCTGAACGTCTCGCTCGGGCCGGCGCTGTCCGACGAGTTGCTCATCCAGGTCGCGCACCGGATCGGCGGCGCGCTGCGGCCCGGCGACATCCTCGCCCGCGTCGACGGCGACGTGTTCGCGATCCTGCTCGAGACCGTCGCGGCCAACTCGGCGATGGATGTCGCGCAACGGCTGCTGCGCACCATCCAGAGCTCGTACGAGATCGACGGCCGGCTGGTCGTGACGACGTTCGCGTGTGGCTTCGTCACCGCCGCTGCGGACGAGCGGATCGACGCGACCGAGATGCTGCGCCGCGCCGGGCTCGCCCTGCGTACGGCGAAGACCTCGCGCAATGCGTGCGTCTCCTTCGAGACCCGGATCGAGGAAGAGACCGAGCAACGCCGGGTGTTCGACGAGGACCTGCGGATGGCGTTGCCCTCCGGGCAACTGCACCTCGTCTACCAACCGCTGGTCGACACGCTCACCGGTGAGGTGACCGCGGTCGAAGCGCTGATGCGCTGGAACCACCCGGAGCGCGGCGCGGTGCCGCCGAGCGAGTTCATCCCGGTCGCCGAAAGCTCCGGCCACATCGTCGACATCGGCTTGTGGGCGCTCAAGGAAGCGTGCCGGCAGCAGCGCGTGTGGCGCGACGAGTACGGCATCGACGTGATGGTCGCCGTGAACCTGTCCGCGCGCCAGCTGTCCGACCCGGACGTCGTCGAGCGGGTGCGGGTCGCCGTACTCCGCCAGGGTGTCGACCCGCGACGGATCAAGCTGGAGATCACCGAGAGCCTGCTGGTCGACGACATGCGGATGGCGGTCGACGTGCTCACCCGGCTGCGCGCGCTCGGGTTGCGGCTGTCGATCGACGACTTCGGCACCGGCTACTCGTCGCTGAGCCGGCTCGGCGAGCTGCCGATCGACGAGATCAAGATCGACAAGTTCTTCGTGGACGGCATCGGCAAGGAAGGCACCCGCGAGACGATCCTCAACGCCGCGATCGCGATGGGGCACGGCCTCGGCCTCACCGTCGTCGCCGAAGGCGTCGAGACGCACGAGCAGCTCGCGTACCTGCGGGCACACCAGTGCGACTACACGCAGGGCTTCCTGCTCAGCCGACCGGTGTCCCCGGACGACGCGCTCGAACTGCTCCGCCGCCGGCTCGAGCCCCCGCCCGGGGTGCCGGCGCAGCGGGAGCCGGAGGACGAGGCGGCCGACGTCGCCGTACCGCAGGTCTTGCCGTCGCTCGCGCCACGGCCGACGAAGCGCCTCTTCGCCCGCTGACCGACCGGCAATCGCGCGCCTGTTCGCCTAGAAGCGAACCAGCGCGCGATTGCCCTCGCCGTCAAGTACGGCGGTCGAGCCAGTTCGCGATCAGCCAGTGCGCGATCGACGCCGGCGGGGGTAGCAACGGCCGGCCGCCGCGCAGGTCGTCGCGGCTGAACCACGCGACGTCTTCCAGCTCGTCGTCGCCGGCGCCCAGCGTCCCGCCGACGGCGCGCGCCTCGAACCCGAGCATCAACGACGCCGGGAACGGCCAGGGCTGGCTGCCCCGGTAGACGACGTCGTCGACGACGACACCCGACTCCTCGGCGATCTCCCGTACGACGGCATGCTCCAACGACTCCCCCGGCTCGACGAACCCGGCGAGCGTCGAGTAGCGGCCGCGCGGCCACGACGGCTGGCGGCCGAGCAGGCAGCGGTCGCCGCCGTCGTGCACCAGCACGATCACCGCGGGATCGGTGCGCGGGAAGTGGTCGGTCCCGTCGGCGGGGCAGCGCCGTACCCATCCCCCGTCGACCACGTCGGTCGGCTCGCCGCAGCGCGGGCAGCGGGTGTGCGTCGCATGCCAGTTGGCGAGCGCGACCGCGGCGACGAACAATCCCGCGTCGCGGGCCGGCAGCAGCGCGCCGACGTCGCGCAACGTCGACGGCCGGGCGCCGAGCACCCGCGGCAGCTCTCCGACGGCCGCGAACACCGCGACGCCGTCGTCGTCGACGCCGAGGAAGTACCCCGCCGCCGGACGGCCGGCGGTCGGGACGAGCACGAGACCGTCGTCGCCGATGACGGCCCGGCGTTCGTCGTCGACCACCAGCAGCCGTCCGCTGGCCCAGGCCGCGGCGAGCCACGCCGGGTCGCGGCGACGCTCCGCCGCGCGGTCGAACGCGGCCCGCGACAGCGCTGGACCGGCGGTCACCGCAACGTGTTCGCGAGCTCGTCCCACAGATACGCCGCCGCCTCCGCGCCGACCAGCAGCAGCGGGAAGACCACGCGCTCGTTGGGCGCGTGGATGCGGTCGTCGGGCAGCCCGACGCCGAGGAAGACGACGGGCGCGTCGAGCACGTCGGCGAGGTCGGCCTCCGGGCCGCTGCCGCCTTCGCGGGTGTAGAGCACCTCGCGACCGAACGCCTTCGCCATCGCCCGCGTCGTCGCGAGCAGCGCCGGCTCGTCGAGCGGCGTGAGGCAGGGCCGGACGCCGTCGGTGTGCCAGTCGACGGTCGCGGTGATCCCGGCCGGCACCGACGCCGCGACGTAGTCGTCGAACAGCTTCTTCACGGTCAGCGGATCCTGGTCGGCGACGATCCGGAACGACACCTTCGCGTGCGCGTCGCTCGGCACGATCGTCTTGCCGCCCGGGCCCATGTAACCGCCCCACATGCCGTTGACCTCGGCGGTCGGCCGGGCCCACACGCGCTCCAGCGTCGAGTAGCCCGCTTCGCCGTACGGCGACCGGCTCGCGGCGGTCGCGAGCCATTCGCTCTCGTCGTACGGCAGCCGCGCGATCAACTCGCGTTCGCGGTCGGACAGCGGCCGGACGTCGTCGTAGAAGCCGGCCAACGTGATCCGGCGCTGGTCGTCGTGCAGGCCGGCGAGCAGGCCGGCGAGCACGTCGAGCGGGTTCGGTACGGCGCCGCCGAACGAGCCGCTGTGCAGGTCGATGTCGGGACCATGCAGGGAGATGTCGCACTCGATCATCCCGCGCATGCCGGTGCAGATCGTCGGCGTCTCCCGGCCCCACATGCCGGTGTCGGACACGACGACGACGTCGCATTCGAGGCGCTCGCGTTCGCGTTGCAGCAACGCGCGGAAGTTCAGCGAGCCGCTCTCCTCCTCGCCTTCGACGAGGAACCGCAACGTGACCGGCGGTGCCGGCCGGCCGGTCGTTTCGAGCAGCGCGCGCAGGCCGAGCAGGTGGAACGCGACCTGCCCCTTGTCGTCGACGGCGCCGCGACCGAACAGCTCCTCGCCGCGCAGCTCGGGCTCGAACGGGCCGGTCTGCCACAGGTCCAGCGGGTCGACCGGCTGCACGTCGTGATGCCCGTAGACCACGACGGCCGGCGCGTCGGCCTGCTCTGCCGGCCACTCCGCGAACACGGCCGGCAGGCCGCCGGTCTCCCAGATCTCGACGGTCGGGAAGCCAGTACGGCGGAACGCGTCGGCGAGCCATTCGGCGGACCGGCGGACCTCGCCCGCGTAGGCCGGGTCGCCGGACATCGACGGGATGCGCAACCAGTCGATCAGGTCGGCGAGGAACTCCTCGGCGTGGTCTTGGCAGTAGCGCTTGACGCCGTTGTCGGACATGCCCCGACCCTAGTGCTCACTCGACGAGGAGGGCGGCGAGCTCGTCGCGGTCGAGCAGCCGGTCGGGGGCTTTCAACGTGCCGGTGCGGACGTAGAGGAATCCGGCGCTGACCGTCTCGGGGTCGCAGCCGGAGAGGTCGGCCCACGCCAGCCGGTAGACCGACAACTGCAGCGACGCGGCCGCGAAGTCGGCCGGCACGACACCGGTCTTGTAGTCGACGACCTGGTAGCCGATCACCTCGCCGGCGCCGCCGAGCACCGGGTAGACCGCGTCGATCCGCCCGCGCACCAGCCGGCCGCCGACGAGCAGCTCGAAGGCCTGCTCGACCGCCACCGGGCGCCGCTCCGCCCAACCACTGTCGAGGAAGCGCCGTTGCAGCGCGGCGAGCTCGGCATCGGAGATGTCGTCGTCGCCAGAGCCGGGCAGGTCGTCGGGCTCGAGCAACGGCGCGGCGGCGTACAGCTGCTCCACCCAGGCGTGGAACCGGGAACCCCGTCGCGCCTGCGGCTGCGGTGGGCGCGGCATCGGCCGGGCGAGCGACTGCGCGAACGCCGCCGGATCCTCGGCCAGCGCGACGACCTGCGACGCGGTCAGCCGGCGCGGCAGCTCGACATCGCGAACCGTCGAGCGCAGCCGGCGCGCCTCGTCGAGCAACAGCGCCGACTCCTCGGCCCACGTCGCGGCGAGCGCGGCCTCGGCCACCGGCAATGCGTCGAGGTCGACAACGTCGTCGCCGGCCGCGGCCACCAACGCGACCGCGCGGCGCCGGCGCTCGGTCTGCGCCGGGTCGAGCGGCACCGGCCAGGCGACGTCGCCGGCCTCGCGCCGGTCGAGCGGGTTCGTCGCCTCCGGCGCGGGATCGTCGCACCAGCAGTCGACCGTCGCGGCCGGCTCGCCGAGCGCGCGCAGCTCGTCGAGGAACGGCGACGGCTCGCAACGACTGGCGCGGGTCGCGGCCCAGCAGTAGCCGGTGGCCAGCAACAGCTTGCGCGCGCGAGTGAAGGCGACGTAGGCGAGCCGGCGTTCCTCGTCGGCGTCGTCGCGGCGGCACTCGTCGTCGAACGCGTCGACGTCGGCCTTCGCGTAGCCGCGCAACACCGGCAGGTCCGCCGCGTCGCCGCGACAGTCGAACGGCAGCACGTGCGCGCCCCGGGTCCACGGCGTACGGCGTTGCTTCGACGGGAACACGTCGGCGACCAGCCCCGGGACCGCGACGACGTCCCACTCCAGACCCTTGGCCTTGTGCACCGTCATCAGCTTGACCGTGTCGGCGTCGGACACCGAGCCGGCGTCGAGGCCGTTGTCGGCGTCGGCCGCCGCGGCAAGGTAGCCGAGGAACGCGCGCAGGTCGGTCTCGCCTTCGAGCCCGGAGTAGCGCGCGGCGTGGTCGGCGAACGCGGCGAGGTTGGCCATCCGCGCGACCGCGACCCGCTCGACCTCGGCCTCGATCTCGACGTCGAGGCCGATGGTGCGGACGACCTCGCTGACCAGTTCGACCAACGGCTGGCTGAGCAACCCGCGCAGCCGGCGCAGCTCGTCGGTGAACGCGGCGAAGCGCGCGACCGCTTCCGGGCTGTAGCGGTCGAGGTCGCCCGGCGACTCGACCGCGTCGACGAGCGACACCACCTCGACCGGATCGACGGCGGCGGTCGCCGCGCGCAGGTTGTGGTCGAGACCGCGCGCACGGTCGGCCTCGTCGTCGCGGCCGGACCACGTCGCGAGGCGTGCGGCCCGGCGACCGAGCGCGGCCAGATCGCGCGGGCCGATCCGCCACCGCGGACCGGTGAGCAGCCGCACCGCCGACGGGTTGTCGGTCGCGTCGACGAGCAATGACAGGACCGCGACGACGTCGGCGACCTCGGGCATCTCGAGCAGCCCGCCGAGGCCGACCACCTCGACCGGTACGTCGCGCGCAACCAGCGCTTGGTGCAACCGCGGGAAGTCCGCCCGCCGCCGGGCGAGCACGGCGATCTCCCGGGCCGGTGTGCCCGCGGCCAGTTGCCCGGCGAGGCGGTCGGCGACCAGCCCGGCCTCGTCGCGGTCGGTCTCGACGCGCGCGACGACGACCGCACCTCCGTCATCCCGCCCGGGCGCGGCGGACAGCGACGGTACGTCGAGGCTGGGCCGGCGGCCGCCGTCGCGTCGCAACGGATCCGCGATCGCGTTGGCCGCCGCCAGAATCCTTGCGCCACAACGGAAACTCGTCATCAGCGGCATCGCCGTCAGCCGGTTGCCCTCGGCGGCCGGGAAGTGCTCGCCGAACCGGAGCAGGTTGCCGACCGACGCGCCGCGCCACCCGTAGATCGCCTGGTGCGGATCGCCGACCGCGGTGACCGGATGCGCGCCGCCGTAGAGACGGGAGAGCAGCAGCCGTTGGGCGACGCCGGTGTCCTGGTATTCGTCGAGCACGACCAGGCCGAACCGCGACCGCTCGATCGCGCCGACGACGGCGGAACGTTCGGCGATGCGCGCGGCGAGCGCGACCTGGTCGCCGTAGTCGATCAGGTCGAGCCGCGCCTTCAGCTCGTCGTAGGCCGCGACCAACGTCAGCAACTCATCGCGGCCGCGCGCCCGCTCGGCGACCAGCGCGACGTCCTTGACCGCTTTGGGCAGCCCGTCGATCGCGTCGATGACCTTGCGGTCGAAGTCGCGCACCGCGTCGGCGTCGACGAGATGCTCGGCCATCTCCCCGGACAGGGCCAGCAACAGCCGGGCGACGTGCGCGGTCGTCCAGTCGAGGTGCGCGAACGGTCCGGTCGCCGAGCGCGCGACCCGCAGCGCGAGCTGCCACTGCATCGCCTCGGTCAGCAACGTGGTGACCGGCTCGCGCCCGATCCGCAGCGCGTGGTCGCGCACCAGCGCGGCCGCGTAGGCGTGGTACGTCGACACGGTCGGCAGCTCGTCGGCCGGATCCTCGAACCCGCCGGCGTCGGCGGGCACCGGCCGGCCGGCGCGGCGGGCCAGCCGGGCGAGCGACCGCCGGACCCGGTCGGCGAGCTCACCCGCGGCCTTGGTCGTGAACGTCAGGCCGAGGACGCGACCGGGCGGCAGGCCGTAGTGCGCGACCGCATGCACGACCCGCGCGGCCATCACCGCGGTCTTGCCGGAGCCGGCGCCGGCGACGACGAGTTGCGGTGCGAGCGGGTGGGTGGCGACCCGCAACTGCTCGTCGGTGTAGTCGACGTCGAGCAGCTCGCGAAGGTAGTGGCCGCGGTCGTCGGTGCCGGTCACGAGACCACCTGGCCGCCGGACGGGTGCGCCGGGCACGAGGAGCGGAACGGGCAGCGGTCGCAGCCGTCGTTGGGCCGGGCGTCGAACCGCTCGGCGCGGATCATCGACGCCGTCGTACTGACGACGTCGGCGCACCAGTCGTCGTCCGCCCCCATCGCGGGCTGCGACTGCACCTTGACCGAGCCGCGCACCTCCCGGCGCAACTGCACCAGCTCGGCGCCGCCCGGCGGCCCGGGATGGCGCTCGGCGAACGCGCCGTCGCGCACCGCCAGCTGGTAGACGCCGAGCTGCGGCTCCCGCGGCAGGTCGCGATCGACCGGGACCGTCCGGCCGGTCTTGAGATCGACGACGACGACCCGGCCGTCGGCGTCGCGCTCGAGCCGGTCGGCGCGACCTTTGAGTACGACGTCGTCGGAGTGCGCGACGGTGAAGTCGACCTCGACACCGAGCACCTCGCGCTCGTCGTCCTGGTGCCACTGCACGAACCGGCGCAACAGCCGCCGCGCCTCTTCCCACTCGCGGTCGGCCTGCCAGCGCGCGTCGAACGGCAACGACGGCCAGATCTCGGCGAGCCGGCGTTGCAGGACGTCGAGATCGGCCGGCAGCTCGCCGGTCGCGACCGCTTCGGCGAGCGCGTGCACGACCGACCCCAGGCCTTGCGAGGAGCTCGTCGCCGCGGACGCATGGGCTTCGCGATCGAGGAACCAGGCGCGCGGGCAGCGCTGGTGCGCGGACACCCCCGATCCGGAGAGGACGATCGGCGCGTCGGCGGGCCGCACCGGCCGGGCGCCCGTCGTCGGCTCGCGGACCCCCCACCAGGTGTCCGGCCGCGCGGCCGGCACCAGCGGCTCGCCGCCGGGACCGGTCGCGGCCGCCAGTGCGGCGAGCTGGCCGGCCGCGACGGCCCGGAGGTGTTCCGACGACGCTTCGTCGGCGAGCGCGCGCCGTAACCGGGCCACCAGCGAGGACGGCGCGAGCAGCCCGGTGCCGGCCAGCTCGGTCGTGGGGGGTTCGAGCCCGAGCTCGTCGAGGAACCGGCTCGGCCGCTCGGCATCGTCGTCCACCCCGGCGACCGCGGTGACGACGAGCCGGCGGCGGGCGCGGGTGAGGGCGACGTAGAACAGCCGCCGTTCCTCGGCGAGCAGCGCGGCGTTGCTCACCTCGCGGGGGCCGGCGGCGTCGAGCGCGTCGGCTTCGAGCAGCGAGCCGCGGCGGCGCAGGTCGGGCCACACGCCCTCCTGGACGTCGGCCACGACGACGAGGTCCCACTCGCCGCCCTTCGACCGGTGTGCGGTCAGCAACCGGACCGCGTCGAGCCGGGCGGACCGTTCGTCGAGCGGCGCCGCGGGAATCTCCTGCGCCGCGATCTCCTCGAGCAGGGCGGCGAGGCCCCCGCGTGGCTGCCGATCCTCCAGCCGCGCGGCCACCTCGAACAAGGCGAGTACGGCGTCGAGATCGCGGTCGGCGGCCCGGCCGGCGGAACCGCCGGCCAGCGACGCGGCGGCGAGCCGGCGAGCCCACCCGGAGCCGTCCCAGAGCACCCAGAGCACCTCGTCCGCAGCGGCCCGGCCGGCGTCGACCTCCGCGGCGACCGCGCGCGCCGTCGCCAGCAGCTTCGCCAGCCGGCGGGCCGGCTCCGCCGACCAGTGCTCGACGAGCTCCAGGTCGCGCGGGTCGAGCAACGCCTCCCGGATCAGCATCGCGGCCGGCCGCGGCAACCCGCCACCGGCGGCGTCGAGGGCGCGCAGCTGGCGGCCGAGCGCGCGGACCGCGCCGGGCGAGGCGTTGGCGAGCGGCGAGAGCAGCAGCATGTGCGCCGCGTCGGGAGTGAGCGCGGAGTCGCGGCGGACGACCTCGAGTGCGGTGAGCAGCGGCGCCAGCGCCGGGTCGTGCGCCAGCGGCACCTCGTCGGCGGCGACCGAGACCGGCACGCCGGCCGCGGTCAGCGCACGGCGCAGGACCGGGATGCTGCGCACGCCGGACCGCACCAGCACCGCCATGTCGCGCCACGCCGTGCCGTCGGCGAGATGGGCCCGCCGGAGCAGGTCGGCGATCGCGGTCGCCTCCTCGGCGACGGTCGGGAACAGCCGGATCCGCGGGGGTTCGGCCGCCTCCGGGCCGGCCGCGGCGAGACCGCGATGGGCGTCGCGGCGCGAGGTCAGCGGGCCGAGCGGGATGCGCCGGGCCAGCTCCCGCGACACCGGCAACAGCGCCGCACCCATCCGCCGGCAGGTGCGCAGCGCGACGACCGGCGCGGCGCTCCCGTCGGCCGCCCGGAACCGGCGCGGGAACTCGAGGATGTTGCCGATATCGGCGCCGCGGAACCCGTAGATCGACTGGTCCGGATCGCCGACCGCGACCAGCAACCGCCCGTCGCCGGCCAGCCGGGCGAGCAGCCGCTCCTGCGCCGGGTCGGTGTCTTGGTACTCGTCGACGTAGACGGCGACGAACTTCTCCCGCAGCGGCGCAGCCGGGCCGTCGAGCAGGTCGGTCGCGCGGGTCACCAGCGCGGCGTAGTCGACCTCGTCGCGGATCGCGAGGACGTCGAGGTATTCCTCCAGGAAGTCGCCGGCCGCCACCCACGCCGGGCGGTCGTGCGCGTCGCCGAGCCGGCGCAGGTCGGCCGCGGACAGGCCGCGCTCGCGGGCCCGGTCGAGCAGGTCGGCGACCTCGCGGGCGAAGCCCCGCAGCCGCAGCGCCGGCGCCAGCTCCGACGGCCACCGCGTCGTACCTTCGCCGGCCGCGTTGCCGGCGAGCAGCTCGCGGACCCGCAGCTCACGCTCGGCGCCGGACAGCAGCCGCGGCCCGCCGAGGCGGTCGGCGCCGGGCTGGCCCCACGCCCGGACGACGGCATGGCAGAACCCGTGGAACGTGTAGGCCGCGGGCTCCGCGACCGTCCGCCCGAGCCGCGCGGCGATGCGTTCGCGCAGCTCGTCGGCGGCCTTGCGGCTGAAGGTGAGGACGAGGACCCGGTCGGGATCGGCGCCGGCGGCGACCCGCGCGGCGACCGCCTCGACGAGCGTCGTGGTCTTGCCGGTGCCGGGGCCGGCGAGGACGAGCAGCGGCCCGGCCGCGTGTGCCACCACCGACTGCTGCTCGGCGTCGAGCGCCGGCGGGTCCGGCGCCGCCACGGCGTGGCGGACGAGCCGGTAGGAAGCAGTCGGGGGCACGGGTCGATCAGACCACGCGCCCCCGACAGTCGGGTGTAAAGGTCAGCCGAGCTCGACGCACTGCCAGGTCTGCGTGCTCACGACCGGGCAGATCCGGCCGCTGCTGTAGATGACGACGCCGATGTCCTCGACGCCGACGACCGTGCGGGTGTCGTCGTGGTACAGCACGACCGGCAGCGACTGGCGCGGCGCGCCCGCCTTGCCGGTCTGGTTGAGCGGCACGCACTGCGGGATCTCGTAGCTGAAGCCGACGCACGCCTTGCCGTTGCCGACGCCCGCGCCGACGAGCGGCTGGTCGCCGAGCGCGGTGCCGACCGAGACACCGCCGTTGTCGGTGTTGAGGTAGACGGTGGCCGGGCCGGCGGTGATGGTGCGCGGCAGCGTGGTCACCGTGACGCCCGGCAGGTCCGCGCAGAACGGAACCTCGTAGCTGAAGCCGACGCAGGCCTGGCCGTTGGCGACCGCGGCCGAAGCGCCCGGCTGGCCGTTGACGGTGGTGCCGACGAACACGCCACCCTTGGTGCTCACGCTCACGCCGACCGGAAGCTGCTGCTTCGGCGTGCTCAACTGTGCGGCGAGCGACGGTACGGCGGTGCCGACGACGGCCGCGCTGACGGCCGCGGCGATGACAAGACGACGCATGGAATCTCCTTGTGGGGTTTCTTCTTGTGGTGGGTCGGTCAGCCGAGCTCGGCCGGGATGCAGCGCCAGTCCTGGGTGCTGACGACCGGGCAGATCGTGCCGTTGGCGTAGATGATCACGCCGACGTCGCCCACGCCGACCGCCGTACGCGTGTCGTCGTGGTAGTAGACGACGCCGCCACCGGGCAACTGCTGACCAGGCGCGGCAGCGGCGTTGGTGGAGTTCAGCGGCCAGCAGAACGGCACCTCGAGGCTGAAGCCGACGCAGACCCAACCGTTGCCGACGGACGCGCCGACGAGCGGCTGCGAGCCGAGCGACGAGCCGACGGCCACGCCGCCGTTCGCGGTGCTGACGCTGACGTGGGCCGGCCCGACGTCGATGGTGCCCGGGATGGCCTCGGCGACCGGAACGCTCACGCACTGCGGCACTTCGTAGCTGAAGCCGACGCACGCCGTGCCGTTGGTGCCGACCGCGGCGGCGAGGCCGGGCTGGCCGAAGATCGTGGTGCCGACGAAAACGCCGTTGTCGGTCCGCACGGTCGCGCCGACCGGCAGCGTCCCCTTCGGGGCGCTGCTCTGCAACGCGAGCGACGGTACGGCGGTGCCGAGGACAGCGGCGCCGACGGCAGCCGCGATGACGAGACGACGCATGGAATCTCCTTTGAGAAGGTCTTGGCGGGTGGGGCCGGTCAGCCGAGTTCGGCCGGGATGCAGATCGGGACCTGGAGGCTGAAGCCGACGCAGACGGTGCCGCTGCTGCTCACGGACGCGCCGACGAGCGGCTGCGAGCCGAGCGCGGTGCCGACGGCGACGCCGTTGTTGGCCGTGCTCACGGTCACGCTGACCGGGCCGGCGTCGATGGTGCCGGGGATGGTGTCGAGGACCGGGTTGGCGTCGACGCACTGCGGGACCTGCTCGCTGAACCAGACGCACACCTTGCCGCCGTCGCGGGACGTGCCGACGGGCACCCCGCCACCTGGCGGCGTGACGCTCAGCGCGAGCGACGGTACGGCGGTGCCGACGACAGCGGCACCTACAGCGGCCGCAAGAATCAGACGACGCACGGGAACTCCTTACGAGACGGACGGGTGGCGCCGACTTCGACGGAAGGTGAAGATGTCCTCCCGGCAAAATTCGGCGGTTACCGAACCTTGACCTCCGCGCCGTCCCAGCGGGCTTTCGCCATGTCCACCCGGTCCCCGCGCATGGGCACTCGCTCGGCGCGCAGCAGGGCGAGCTGCCGGTCGGACTTGTGCGTCGCGCAGGTCCCGTCGTTGCGCAGCACCCGGTGCCACGGCACCTCGGACCCGAACCGCGCCATCACCGTGCCGACCGCGCGCCCCGATCCCGCGCCGACGTACTCGGCGACGTCGCTGTAGGACATCACCCGACCGCGCGGGATCCTGTCGACCGCGTCGAGAACGGTTCTCGCGAACGCGGTCAGTGTCGGCCGGTCGGGCACGGCCGGAGCCTACGGCGCCACATCCGGTCGGAGTAGCGTCCGCCGTATGCGCATCCTCGTCATCGGTGGGTCCTCGTTCGTCGGCCGGGCAATCGTCGCCGCGGCGCTCGACCGCGGCCACGAGGTCACGTTGTTCAACCGCGGCCGCACCGACCCGGGCGCGTTCCCGCAGGCCGAGCACATCGTCGGCGACCGCAACGGCGACCTCGCCGCGCTGGCCGGCCGCTCGTGGGACGCGACGGTCGACGTCTGCGCGTACGTGCCCGCGCAGGTACGACGGCTGCTCACGACGCTCGGCGACCGGGCGGGTCACTACACGTTCGTCTCGACCATCAGCGTCTACGGCCAGGACGTCGCCGAAAGCGGGTTCGACGAGACCGCCGGGCTGCTGGAACCGTCCTGGGACGACGAGCTGACGATGGAGAAGTACGGCGAGCTGAAGGTGGCGTGCGAGCAGGTCGCGGCCGAGCTCGCCGGCGACCGGCTGCTGATCATCCGGCCCGGCTATGTCATCGGGCCGCACGACCCGACGCACCGGTTCACCTACTGGGTGGAGCGGGTGGCCGAGGGCCGGTCGCCCATGGCCGGCCCGGATGCCGAGCAGCCGCTGCAGGCGGTCGACGCCCGCGACCTCGCCGCGTTCGTCGTATCGCAAGTGGAGGCCGGCACCGTCGACGCGTTCCACGTGACCGCGCCGGAGCCGGCACCGACGTTCGCGCAGGTGCTGGACACGATTGCCGACGCGTTGGACGTGCCGCTGCCCGAGGTGCAGTGGGTCGGCGCGAAGGACGAGCTGCCGCTCACCGCCCCACCCGACTGGTGGCCCAAGATGCGCGCGTCGCTGGCCAAGGCGCGGGCGGCCGGCTTCACCTGGCGACCGCTCGCGGACACCGTCCGCGACACCTACGACTGGGTGAGCAAAGCCCGCGCCGACGGCACCTACACCCCGCGCCCCGGCGTCGGCTTGTCGCCCGAGCAAGAAGCCGAGCTGCTCAGTTCGTCGTAAGCCGCGGAGTTGTCAGCAGCAGGTGTGGCTATAGCCACACCACGTGCTGACAAGTTGGACGGCCGGGCGGGTCGCGCGAAAGGGAGCGTTAGGAGCGATGCGCAGCATCGGTCGGAGCTCCCGTGCGCGAAGCCGCACGGCCGGCCCGACGGCTTAGTAGAGCGGTGCTGTCTTCTCGACCTGTACGGCCCACGCCGACACGCCGCCCTGGACGTGCAGGGCGTCTTTGAAGCCGGCGTTCTTCAGCAATGCCAACGTTTCCGCGCTGCGAACGCCGGTCTTGCAGTACATGACGACCGGCTTGTTCTGCGGCAGGTCGGACAGGCGCGAGGGCAGCTCGCCCTTCGGGATGAGCACCGCGCCGGGGATGCGCACGATCTCCCACTCGGCGGGCTCGCGGACGTCGACGAGCAGGAACTCGTCGCCGCGATCCTGCATCGCCTTGAGCTCGGTCGCCGTGATCGTCGAGTCCGCGGCCGCGAGCTGCGCCTCGTCGGACACCGTGCCGCAGAACTGCTCGTAGTCGATGAGCTCGGTGACCGTCGGGTTCTTCCCGCACAGCGGGCACTCGGGATCCTTGCGCACCTTGACCGCGCGGTACGTCATCTCGAGGGCGTCGTAGATCATCAGCCGGCCGACCAGCGGGTCGCCGACACCGGTGAGCACCTTGATCGCCTCGGTCACCTGGATCGAGCCGATGCTCGCGCACAGCACACCGAGCACGCCGCCCTCGGCGCACGACGGCACCATGCCGGGCGGCGGCGGCTCCGGGTAGAGGCAGCGGTAGCACGGGCCGTGTTCGGCCCAGAACACCGACGCCTGCCCGTCGAAGCGGTAGATCGAACCCCACACGTACGGCTTGCCGAGCAGCACGCACGCGTCGTTCACGAGGTACCGCGTCGCGAAGTTGTCGGTGCCGTCGACGATGAGGTCGTACGGCGCGAAGATCTCCATCGCGTTCGACGAGTCGAGCCGCTCGGTGTGCAGCACGACGTTGATGAGCGGGTTGATCTCGCGGACCGAGTCGCGGGCGCTCTCGGCCTTCGAGCGGCCCACGTCGGACTGGCCGTGGATGACCTGGCGCTGCAGGTTGGACTCGTCCACGACGTCGAAGTCGACGATCCCGAGCGTGCCCACGCCGGCAGCGGCGAGGTACATCAACGCGGGCGAGCCGAGGCCGCCCGCGCCGACGCAGAGCACCTTGGCGTTCTTCAACCGCTTCTGCCCGTCCATCGCGACGTCCGGGATGATCAGGTGGCGGGAGTAACGCCGGATCTCCTGCGGAGTCAGCGACTCCGCCGGGGCGACCAGCGGGGGAAGAGACACAGCGACGCTCCTCGATTGGCTCTTGCGTTCAACACAAGGGTTGCACGAGTTTCTTCCGCCGCGAGCGGTCAGTCGCCGGGGCGCCACCACGGCCGGCGCCGGCCCTGCTTCGACTCCTCGTCCGGAGCCGGTACGTCGGCCGCGGGGGGCGTCGGCACCTGCCATGCCGCCGGGGCCGCCGGGGCCGCCGGCAGCTCGGCCTCGTCCCCATCGGGATCGTCCTCGTCGTCGCCGTCGAAGTCGTCGTCCTCGTCGTCCTCGTCGTCCTCGTCGACCTCGCCGCCCTCGAGCTCGCTCGCGTCGTACTCGCCCTCGTCGTACTCCTCGTCGATCTCGTCGTCGTCCGCCTCGTCCGCGACCGGCGCCGGCGCGACCACGGGGACCGGCGGCGGGGTCGGCGGCATCGCGGCCGCGGCCGCGCGGGCCGGGCGCCGGTTGGTCCGGAACAGTGCCTCAGCCAGCGCGAGCACCGCTTCGTCCATGTGTGCGGACAACCGGCGCTCGGACTCGGCGACCGCCGCGGCGACCCGCTCGTTGAGCGCGTCCTCGTCGACGCCGACACCGTCGAGCCGCGCGGCGATGCCGTCCTCGCCGAACAGCCCTTCGCGCAGTTCGGCGAGCTGCTCGGCGAGCGGGTCGGCGCCGTCCTCGTCGATCTCGCCGGCATCCTCCGGCTCGCCCGTGAGCTGCTCGGTGAGTACGACGAGCGCCGCCTCGACCGCGTCGAGCCGCGACACCACCTCGTCGCTGCGACCGCCGGCCGGTGCCTCGCCCTCCGCCGCGTCGCCGCCGACCGGCCGGGTCGCCGCGTGCTCGCGGACCGCGTCGATGCGGCTCAGCAGCTCCGGGATCGCACTTTCGATGCGGGCCAGCCGGCCGGCGACGACGTCCAGCGACTCGGTGCTCGGCGCGGCGACCGCGCTGAGGTCGGCCCGGCTCGGCAGCTCGGCCATCCGCGACGCCATCCCGGCGAACGCCGACCGTAGCTCGCGCAGATCCTGGTCGGCCGACTCGATCCGCAGCCCGAGCCGCTCGACCGCGGCCGCGACCTCTTCGAGGCCGGCCAGCCGGTCGTGCAGGCTGGTCAGGTTGTCCTGCAGCCCGCCGACCCGCTCGCCGACCGCGGGCACCGCGGCGAGTGCCTGGTTGACGCCGGTCAGCGCGTTGGTGTGCCCGCGCACCGCGCCGTGCAGGTCTTCGACCGCGACCTTCATCTCGGCGATGTCGGCGCCGCGCTCCTGAACGGAACGGCCGACCGCGTCGAGCCGCTCGGCGATCATTCGCACGGCCTCGCGCAGGTCTCGCGAGAGCGTCGCGACCGCCTCGTCGGAGCTGCCGCCGCCCCCGCCGGCACCGGCGGCCGGTGCCGACCGCAGCCCTTCGATCTCGGCGGCGATCCGGGCGAGCTGCCCGCGCACCTCGGTCAGCGCACCGGCGAGCTGGCGCTGCTCGGAACGCTGGTCCTCGACCGCCTGCGTGAGCAACGACTGCATGCGGTCGGCCATGGGCGGGCCCGAGCCAGGGTCCACGGTCATCGTCGTAGCTCCTCGGTCAGCAAACGTCAGCCCGCAGTATTACGGGTGCCGTCGAGGTTTGCTACGGAAGCAGCGGCTCCAGCCGGCGGTTCACCGCGTCGAGCGCGGCCCGGATCGTCGCCTGGCGCACGTCCTCGCGGACGACGGCCGAACCGGTCAGCCGGTCGGTGCCGGTCCCGCTGACCATCGTGATCGTGACGAGGACCGTACGGTCGCGGCCGGTCGGGGTGACCTCGACATGGTCGACCTCGAACCGCGCCTTGTTGCCGATCAACTCTTCGATGGCATGCAGTGCGGCGCTCGCGACGGCGCGGTGCACGCCGCTCTGCGTCGCCGTACCGGTGCTCTCGCCGCGGACCGAGTGCTCCCGGTAGGTGAGCTGCACGGTGGCGGTGACGTCGAGGCCCGACGACACGAGCTGCATCCGGGAGATGACCGGGCGGCGGCCGTTGGGCTGTGTGGGTACTTCCGGGGCCGCCGCGTCCTCGATCAGCTGCACGCGCTCGGCGTCGACGCCGAGACCGAACTGTTCGCGCAGCAGCCGGCCGACCCGGGTGGCCACCTGGACTTCGTCGACGCCGGGGGCGAGACCGAGCCGGAGCAGGCCGAGGCCGCTGCCTTCGGCATCCGGCTCGACGTCCGCGTCCGCGATCCCCGGGACAGCGCGCAACGCAGCCACGATGTCGGCGAGGTCGCTCACGGTCACAGTCTTTCGCTCTCGAACGGCGGACACGGAACCTTTCCTATCGTTCAAGGAATCGGTGCCCTTACCGTGGTGCTTGAGCAACCGAACGGCGTTGTACGGCGACTACGCGACGCTCACGCCGACTTCCTAGCATTCGCCCGTTTTGCCGTCGTCTTCTTGGCCGAGCCCGCACTAGTCCGTTTGCCCGATACCTTCTTGGCCGGGGCTTTCGGGGCCGCCTTCTTGGCCGTCTTCGCGGCCGGCTTCTTCGCCGGTGCGGCCTTCTTCGCCGGCGCCGCGGACTCGCCGCGGCCCTGCTTCGCGGCCTCGACGCTGGCGCGCAACGCCGCCATCAGGTCGACGACCGTGCCGGTGTCGGCGACCGGTTCGGCCGGCGCGACGACCTCGCGGCCGGCGATCTTGGCCTCGATCAGCGCCTGCAGCGCCTCGCGGTAGTTGTCGGAGTACTGCTCCGGGCGGAAGTCGCCGGACAGCGTGTCGATCAGCGACTGCGCCATCGCGAGCTCCTGCTGGCGGACGTCGACGTCGTCGTCGAGGAAGCCGAACGACGGCTCGCGGATCTCGTCGGGCCAGAGCATCATCTCGAGCACGAACACGCCGTCGCGCACGCGCAAGGTCGCGAGCGTTTCCCGTTGCCGAAGTGCGATCTTCACCAGCGCGACCCGCCCGGACTTCTCGAGTGCCTCGCGCAACAGGACGTAGGGCTTCGCGCCGGCGCCTTCGGGCTCCAGGTAATAGGACTTCGCGAAGTAGATGGGGTCGACTTGCTCGAGCGGGACGAACTCGAGCACGTCGATCGACCGCGACGTCGTCAACGGCAGGTCGGCGAAGTCGTCGTCGGTGAGGACCACGACCTCACCGCTGGGCAGCTCGTAACCCTTGGCGATGTCGCTGTAGGGGATCTCCTCGCCGTCGAGCTGACAGACCCGCTTGTAACGGATCCGGCCGCCGTCGTCGCGGTGCACCTGATGGAAGGAGACGTCGCGCTCCTCGGTCGCGCTGTAGAGCTTGACCGGAATGCTGACGAGCCCGAAAGAGATGGACCCCTTCCAGATGCTTCGCATGCGACGATCATCCTCCTTCCCGCACGATGCAGTCCACGACGCCGGCTGGGTACGTTTCGGTCGTGGGCCTGTCGACGTACCGGAAGAAGCGCGATCCCGCGCGGACACCGGAGCCGGTCCCGGCCACCTCGCGGCGCCGCAAGCGCGGCAACGACGACACGTTCGTCATCCAGGAGCACCACGCCACCGCGCTGCACTGGGACTTCCGGCTCGAACGCGACGGCGTGCTCGTGTCGTGGGCGGTGCCGAAAGGTTTGCCGCGGCACCCGGGCACCAACCATCTGGCCGTGCACACCGAGGACCACCCGCTGGAGTACGCGACGTTCGAAGGGCACATCCCCGACGGCGAGTACGGCGGCGGCCAAGTGATCCTGTGGGACCGCGGGACCTACGAGTGCGAGAAGTGGAGCGACCGCGAGGTCAAGGTCGTGCTGCACGGCTCTCGTGTCGACGGTCGCTACGTCTTGTTCAAGACCGGCACCCGCGACCGCGACTGGATGGTGCACCGGATGGACCCCGCCGACGAGGGCTATCAACCGCTGCCCGCGCTGATCCGGCCGATGCTCGCGGTCGCCCGCGACGCCGTGCCGGCGAACGACGACGCGTGGGGCTACGAGTTCAAGTGGGACGGCGTGCGCGCGGTCGTCTACGTCGACGGCGGGCGGGCGCGCGCGCTGTCGCGCAACGACCGCGACATCACCGCGACGTATCCCGAACTGCGCGACCTGGCGGAATCGCTCGGCTCGACACAAGTGGTGCTCGACGGCGAGATCGTCGCGCTCGACGCATCGGGCCGGCCGTCGTTCGGCGCGTTGCAGAGCCGCATGCACGTCACCGGTGCGGCACAGGTGCGGCGGCTCGTCACGCAGACGCCGGCGACGTTCTTCGCCTTCGACGTGTTGCACATCGACGGGCGTTCGCTGCTCGACACCCCGTACGTCGAACGCCGACGGGTACTGGAGTCGATGGACCTCGCCGGACCGTCGTGGCAGACCCCGCCGTACTTCGCCGGCGACGGCGCCGCGATCCTCGCCGCGTCGCAGGCGCAAGGGCTCGAAGGGATCGTCGCGAAGCGGCTCGACTCGACGTACGTTCCGGACCGGCGCTCCGACGCCTGGCTGAAGATCAAGAACATCCGCACCCAGGAAGTCGTCATCGGCGGCTGGAAGCCGGGCGAGGGCCGGCGGCACGGGCTGCTCGGATCACTACTGATCGGGGTGCCCGGACCGGACGGTCTCGACTACGTCGGGCACGTCGGCACCGGCTTCACCGACAAGATGCTGCGCGATCTCGAAGGCGAGCTGCGACCGCTCGCGCGCGACACCGCTCCGTTCGCGGTCGAGGTGCCGCGCGCGCAGGCGAAGGATGCCCGCTGGGTCGCGCCGGAGCTGGTGGGCGAGGTCGCGTTCACCGAGTGGACGAAGGACGGCCGGCTGCGCCATCCGTCGTGGCGTGGCTTGCGGCCGGACAAGTCCCCCGGCGAGGTGATCCGTGAGTCGTGAGTCGACGAAGGTCACCGTGCAGGTCGACGATCGCACGCTGACGTTGTCCAACCTGGAGAAGGTGCTGTATCCCGAGACCGGGTTCACCAAGGGCGAGGTCGTCGACTACTACACGCGGATCACGCCGGTGCTGTTGCCGCACGTGCGCGAACGACCGCTGACGTTCAAGCGCTACCCCGACGGTGTCGACGGCAAGTTCTTCTTCGAGAAGAACGCCCCGTCGCACACTCCCGACTGGGTACGGCGGGTCCGGCTGCCGTCGCCGGGATCGACGAAGAACCGCGACACCATCGACTACGCGGTGCTCTGCGACCTTCCGTCGATCGTGTGGGCGGCGAACCTCGCGACGCTGGAAATGCACGTGCCGATGTGGACGGTGACCGAGAAGGGCAAGCCGCGGCATCCGGACCTCATGGTGTTCGACCTCGATCCCGGTCCGCCGGCCACCATCGTCGAGTGTTGCGAGGTCGCGTTGCTGGTGCGCGACGTGCTCAGCTCCGACGGGCTCGAAGCGGTGCCGAAGACGAGTGGTTCCAAGGGCCTGCAGCTCTACGTGCCGCTCGACGGCAGCGCGCCGTGGGAAGACGTGCACGGTTACGCGCGCGCACTCGCGCAGCGGCTGGAGAACGAACGCGGCGACCTCGTCGTCTGGAACATGAAGAAGGAGTTGCGCACCGGCAAGGTGCTCGTCGACTGGTCGCAGAACAACTCGGCCAAGACGACGATCGCGGTCTACTCGTTGCGCGCGCGCCCGGCGCCCACCGTGTCGACCCCGGTCACGTGGGACGAGGTCGAAGCATGCCGCACGCCAGAGGACCTGCGGTTCACCAGCGCCGACGTGCTGGCCCGCGTCGACGAACACGGCGATCTGTTCGCGCGCTGCCTCGACGGCGATCAGACGCTGCCCGACGGGGTAGGCACATGACGTGGCCGAACGTTACGACGTCGTCGTACTCGGGGGTGGCTCCGGCGGTGAGGCGGTAGCCCGCGGCCTCGCCGAACGCGGCAAGGCCGTCGCGCTGGTCGAGTCCGCGCTCGTCGGCGGCGAGTGCCCGTACGTCGCGTGCATGCCGAGCAAGGCGCTGCTGCGCGCCGCCGCCGCCGGCCGGTCGTGGTCCGAGGCGGTGAAGCTGCGCGACGAGGCCGCGGATCACCGCGACGACGCGAAGACCGTCGAGGAGTTGCGCGGCAGCGGTGTCGACGTGATCCGCGCGCGCGGCGTCATCACCGAACCGGGTGTCGTCGTCGCCGGTCCCCGCCGGCTGGCCGCACCCGATCTCGTCGTCGCGACCGGTGCCGAAGCCGTGCGGCCGTCGATCGACGGCGTCGACCCCCGCGAGATGTGGACGAGTGCGGACGCGCTGTCGACCGCCGAGTTGCCCGACCGGTTGCTGATCCTCGGCGGCGGCCCGGTCGGCTGCGAGCTCGCCCAGGCGTTCGCCCGGCTCGGCAGCACGGTGACGTTGATCGAGGCCGACGAACGGCTCCTCGCGCGCGAGCCGGCGTTCGTCGGCGAAACGATCCGCGACGCCTTGCGCGCCGACGGCGTCACCGTCCGCACCGGCGAGAAAGCCGAGTCCGCCCCCGCCGGCTGGCGGGTGCTCGCCGCGATGGGCAAGCGGCCGCGCGTCGAGGGCATCGGGCTGGAGCGCGTCGGTGTCGAACCCGACCCGGACGACGGCATCCCGATCGACGAGCACTGCCGGGTCCACGACGGGCTGTGGGCGGTCGGCGACGTCACGTCGGTCGCGCCGTACACGCACACCGCGAACTACCAGGCGAAGGTCGTCGTCGCGAACATCTGCGGCGAGCCGGCCCGCGCCGACTACACGGCGATCCCGCGCGCCCTCTACACCGACCCGGCCGTGTTCGCGGTCGGCCGGACCGGCGGCGACGACCTCGTCCGCGCCGGCTTCGACGTCAGCGAGACCGCGCGGGCGGCGGTCGAGGGCCGCGGCGGCCGGATCGAGCTGTACGCCGACCCGCGCGAGCGCGTCCTCGTCGGCGCCGCGGCGGTCGGCCCGGGCGCCGACGGCTGGGGCGCGGAGCTCACCCTCGCGGTCAAAGCGAAGGTCGGCGTCGACGTCCTCGCCGACGTAGTGCACGCTTTCCCGACGTACGCCGAAGCACTCGAACCGGCGTACGCCGAACTGGCCCGCCGTACGTCCGGAGAGGACCGCTGATGGCCGACCCCGAAACGCCGCTGGAGACACCCGAGGAAGACGCGGTCGAGCAGCACCAGCAGACGATGGCCGAGCCTCCGGAGCCGGCGGCGGCGCCGAAGTGGGACGCCGACGAGGCCGACGTCGCGGAGTCCTCGCTCGAGGTGCCGCTCGACGACGAGGAATATCGGTAGCCTGCGACGGGTGACCGACCTGACGGCGAGCCCGCCGGAAAGCCGCCCGCAGCGGCTGCCGCGATCGGCGCGGCGCAAGCTGCTGCTCGAGGCTGCGCAGGCGGTGTTCGTGGCCAACGGCTACCACGCCGCGGCGATGGACGACATCGCCGAGCGGGCCGGGGTGAGCAAGCCGGTGCTCTACCAGCACTTTCCGGGCAAGCTGGACCTCTACCTCGCGCTGCTCGACCAGCACGTCGAGCTGCTCGGCGAGCAGGTCCGGACGGCGCTGGCGCTGACGGAGGACAACAAGCTGCGGGTCGAGGGCTGCATCAAGGCCTATTTCGACTTCGTCGACGACCCCGGCGGCGCGTTCCGGCTGGTGTTCGAGTCGGACCTGCGCAACGAACCCGCCGTCCGGGAGCGCGTGGAGCGGTCGCTGCAGATCAGCGTCGACGCGCTCGCCGACACGATCGCCCGCGACACTGGCCTGGACCGCGCCGAGGCCGAGCTGCTTTCCTGCGGCCTCGCCGGCCTGGCCGAGGTGAGCGCCCGCTGGTGGCTCGCTTCGGACGAGCGGGTGCCGAAGGACCGGGCCGTGTCGCTGCTCGCCGCGCTCGCCTGGCGGGGCATCAGCGGCTACCCCCGCGTATAGGGCGGCGTGTTACGGGTCCACTAGTGTCGTGGGCATGGAGGTTCGGATCGGCGTCAAGGGCGCCCCGCGGGAGCTGACCATCGACTCGACGCAGACCGCCGAAGAGATCGAGCAGCTGATCGAGACCGCGCTCAAGGGCGACGCGGCGACGTTCACCCTCACCGACGAGAAGGGCCACCGCCTCGTCGTCGCCGCCGACAAGCTGGCCTACGTCGAGATCGCCGAGGCCGAGGGTCGCCGGGTCGGCTTCGGCACCCTCTAGCCGAGCCAATCGCGCGCACGTTCGCTTCTAGGCGAACCAGCGCGCGATTGCCTTACGCCGTCAGGCCGAGCGCGGCCATCCGCTCGGTGTGCCGTTGCGTCAACCTCGCCAGCAGCTGACCGACCTCCGCCAGGTCGACGCTGCCGCCCACCAGCAGCCGGGCCAGCGCGTCGCGGTCGACCGCCACCCGCTGCGCCTGCACCAGCGCCTCCCCCATGAGCCGGCGGGCCCAGAGCGCGAGCCGCCCGGCGATCGCGCTGTCCTCCTCGATCGCCTGCCGTACGTGGTCGACGGCGAACCGCGCGTGCCCGGTGTCGGCGAGCACGTCGAGCACGAGCGTCCGCGTGTCGTCGTCGACGTACTCGGCGACCTCCCGGTAGAAGTCGGCGGCGAAGCCGTCGCCGACGTACGCCTTGACGAGGCTCTCCAGCCAGTCGGCCGGCGCGGTCGAATCGTGGAACGCGTCGAGCGGCTCGACGAACGGCGCCATCGCGCTGTCGATGTCGATGCCCATCGCGGTCAGCCGATCGCGCAGCTTGCGGAAGTGGCCGAACTCCGCCGCCGCCATCGCCGCCAGCGCCGCCTTGTCGCCCAGTGTCGGCGCCATCCGGGCGTCCGTCGCCATCCGTTCGAAGGCCGTCAATTCGCCGTAGGCGAGGACGCCGAGCAGGTCGACCACCGCCTGCCGCTGCTCCGCTTCGGACATCGGGTCGGTCCACTCGGCCACCGGGCGACCCTACTCAACCGCCCCGCCGGGCTACGCTGGGTCGACCGCAAGACGCACTGACGCGGAGACCGACCGGCTGGACCCCCGGGGAAACCCGGGCGCGGACCAGCAGCACCACGACGCGGGTCTCTGCACGACGTTATGGAGACCTGTACGTGAAAACCTTCGCCGACCTCGGCGTGGCCGACGACATCGTCGCCGCCCTGGCAGCCCGCCAGATCATCAACCCGTTCCCGATCCAGACGCTCGCGATCCCGCTGGCGCTCAAGGATCACGACCTCATCGGCCAGGCCCGCACCGGCACCGGCAAGACGATGGGGTTCACCGTCCCGACGCTGCAGAAGATCGACGCGCCCGGTGACGGACGGCCGCAGGCGCTCGTCGTCGTACCGACCCGCGAGCTCGCCGTCCAGGTCACCGAGGACGTCGCGATGGCCGGCGCGAACCGCGAGCTGCGGGTGCTGACGGTGTACGGCGGCCGCGCCTACGAGCCGCAGCTGGACGCGCTCAAGAAGGGCGTCGACATCGTCGTCGGCACGCCGGGCCGGCTGCTCGACCTGGCCGGCCAGCGGGCGCTCGACCTGTCGCAGGTGCGGGTGCTCGTCCTCGACGAGGCCGACAAGATGCTCGACCTCGGCTTCCTGCCGGACGTCGAGCGCATCGTCGCGCTGGTCCCGGCGAAGCGGCAGACGATGCTGTTCTCCGCCACGATGCCGGGGCCGGTCATCGCGCTCTCTCGCCGCTACCTCACCCACCCGACGCACGTCCGCGCCGAGTCCGCCGACGAGAGCGCGACGGTGCCGACGACGTCGCAGTTCGTGTTCCGGACGCACCAGATGGACAAGCCGGAGGTGCTCGCGCGGGTGCTGCAGGCCGACGGCCGCGGCCTCGCGATGGTGTTCTCCCGTTACAAGCGCGCGGCCGACCGGATCGCGGCCGACCTCGAGGAGCGCGGCTTCGCGGCCGCGGCCGTGCACGGCGACCTCGGCCAGGGCGCCCGCGAGCAGGCGCTGCGCGCGTTCCGCAACGGCAAGATCGACGTACTCGTCGCGACCGACGTCGCCGCGCGCGGCATCGACGTGAGCGGCGTCACCCACGTCGTCAACTACGAGTGCCCGGAGAACGAGGACGCCTACCTGCACCGGATCGGGCGGACCGGCCGGGCCGGCGAGACCGGTACGGCGATCACGTTCGTCGACTGGGAGGACGGCTACCGCTGGGGCATGATCAACAAGGCCCTGGACCTGCCGTTCGAGGAGCCCGAGGAGACGTACTCGACCTCGGAGCACCTGTACGCCGAGCTCGAGATCCCGCGCGAGGCCACCGGGCGGCTGCCGAGGGCGCAGCGGAGCCGGGCCGGGCTCGCCGCCGAGGAGATCGAGGACTTGGGCGAGACCGGCAAGCGCAAGCCGGCCGGCCGCGACCGGGATCGGGACCGGGACCGCGGTGAGCGGCCGCCGGGCGGCGGCCGGCAACGGAGCCGCTCGCGCTCCGGCGGCGCCGCGAAGAGCGCGGCCGCACCGGCCGAGAGCGCCGGCGACGCGGCGACCGACAAGCCGGCGACGAGGGCGCGCCGGCCGCGCCGCCGTACCCGCGGCGGCCGTCCCGTCGACGGCTCCGGCCCCTCAATTGCCGAATAGCCCCCATAGAAGTCCGCTATCTCGCAATTGGCGTCAAGAGCGGGGTTGCGGGGGCCGATCTCTTCCGGGTGACGTTGCGTTCGCTCAGTGGCCGCCCGTTCGCCGAGGACGTCAGCGACGTCGTCGGCTGGTTGCGTAGCCTCGACGGCTGCCCTTCCATCGACGACGCGATGCCGGCCGCGTGCCGGGCCGCGAGCCACGGCGAGGATCCCGGCACCTGGTTCTACGTCGAGGCCGACGCCGCCGAGGGTGCCGCCCGGCTGCGCTGCCTCGGCTGCGGCGGCGTGCATCCGATCCTCGACTCGGCGGACCGGTGGACCTACCCGCCGGCGTGGAGCTGCTCGAACTGCCGCCAGTCGATCGCCGAGGTCGTGTTCGGCCTGCACGAGGAGGCGAGCGCCGTCGTCTGGGCGGCGATGACGGTGCGCTGCGTCGACTGCGGCACCGTCGACGGTGTCGCGGACTTCGTCGTACCCGGGCTCTATGCGGCCCAGGTCGTCCCCGGAGCGGTAGCGACCCAGTAGCGCCGAGCGCGGTAGCGACCAAGTAGCCGGGCCGGCGAGAGCTCAGACCCGGATCGTCACCCGCGTCCACGCGCCGCGCCCGCACGCGGGGCAGCGCAGCCACGACCCGTGCCGGCGCCGGACGAGACCCAGCGTCGACTCGTGATCGCCGCGCCCGAGTACGACGGACAGGTGGATCGCGGGGAACGCCGCGCGCAGTGCCGCGGCGGGGGTCAACCGGGTCGTCTCGCCGCAGCGCGAGCACTCGATCGTGATGCCGGCGCCGCTCGGACGTTCCCGCTCCAGCGACGAGAACAGCGCCCGCTTGCCTTCGACGTCGACGGCGGCCGAGCCGGCGACCGGGCTCGGCTCGGCGCCGGGCTGGCGCGGCCGGAGCCGGTCGAAGCCGCCGGCGCTCATCGGGTCAGCACCTGGTCGGTGAGGTCGATGACGGCGGGCGCCGCGGGCGCGGGCACGCCGGTGACGTCGCCCTCCGCGGCGTCGTCCGCCGGCGCGGCCGGCAGCCCGGCCAGAGTGCGGGCGAGCGTGCGGTAGGCCTGCGCGCCCGGCGTGCGGCCGGCGGTTTGCAGGATCGAGCGGCCGGCCGCCGGCGCCTCCGCGAATCGCACCGACTTCGCGATGGGCGGCTCGAGCACCGGCAGCCCGTAGCGGCCCGCGACGTCCGCGAGCACCGCGCGGGCGTGGGCGGTCCGGCCGTCGAACAGCGTCGGGAGCACGCCCAGCACCGATAGCTCGCGGTTCGTCAGCCGCTGCACGTCGTGGACGGTGTCGAGCAACTGGCCGACGCCGCGGTGCGACAGCGTCTCGCACTGCAGCGGCACCAGCACCTCGTCGGCGGCGGTCAGCGCGTTGATCGTGAGTACGCCGAGGGACGGCGCGCAGTCGAGCAGGATGACGTCGTAGTCGGCGCGCAGCTCGTCGAGCGCGGCGCGCAGGGTGTATTCGCGGCCGGTCTTCGTCAGCAGCATCGCCTCGCAGCCGGCGAGCTCGATGGTCGCGGGCAGCAGGTCGACGCCATCCTTGGTGCGGACGACGGCCATCCCCGCGGACACCCGGCCGAGCAGCACGTCGTGCGCGGAGATCTCGACCGTCTCCGGGTCGAGCCCGAGCGAGAACGTCAGGCAGGCCTGCGGGTCGAGGTCGACGACGAGGACCCGCCGGTCGAGCTCGACCAGCCCCGCGGCGAGCGAGGCGACCGTGGTGGTCTTGGCGACGCCGCCCTTCTGGTTGGCGACGGCGATGACGCGGCACTGGTTCACGAGGTCAGCGGATCCGTTCGGCTCGTGTGCGGGCGTCGTTCGGTGAGGTCGATGCTACCCGCCACCGCAAGGGCAGGATCCGCCGTCACACCGCCGAGCTCTTGGCCATCTGCCGCACGCCGCTCACGCCACCCGCCCTGGACCCGGAGCGCTGGCCGGCGTTCTTGCAGGTCAGGGCAGCGGCACCACCGCTCCGCTCGGGCCGTCGACCATGGCGACCGGTTGCTCGGCCATTGCCCCGCGCGCAGCGACGTAATGCCTCGCCGCTCAGTGAATGGCGAGGTGGCATTGAGCGTCGTACGAGGTCACCGTTGGAGCACTGGTGGACTCGAACGTGCACACGCCGGTGAAGCTGCCGTTGATCGGGCCGGGGCCGATGCTGGCGTTGAGCTCCACGGCGCCGCCCACGCGGAGGTAGCCGCCGATGACCGGCTCGGTCGTGGCACCCGCGACGCAGTTGCCGGTGAAGCCCCCGCTGCCCTCGGCGAGCGTGCCCACGGTGTCGTTCTCGTTGACGGTGCAGGAGAACGAACCCGTGTACGTGCCCGTCACCGCGGTCCCGCTCCCGCTGAAACTGAACGACTGCCAGCCGCCACCCACCGTCAGGCCGGGGCTGATGGTGCCGCCACCGGCGACCGTAGCGGCGCCCGCAGACGTCAGATCGGCGAGGTGGCATTGAACGTCGTACGAGGTCACCGTTGGAGTGGCAGTGGCTTCGAAGGTGCATGCGCCGGTGAAGCTGCCGTTGATCGGGCCGGGGCCGATGTTGCCGTTGAGATGCAGGGCGCCGCCCACGCGGAGGTAGGTGCCACTGACCGGCTCGGTCGTGGCACCCGCAATGCAGTTGCCGGTGAAGCTCCCGCTGCCCTCGGCGAGCGTGCCCAGGATGTCGTTACCGTTGACGGTGCAGGAGAACGAACCCGTGTACGTGTCCGTCACCGCGGTCCCGCTCCCGTTGAAACTGAACGTCTGCGAGCCGCCACCCACCGTCAGGCCGGGGCTGATGGTGCCGCCACCGGCGATCGTGGCGAAGCCCGTAGACGCGGTCGCTGGTTGAGCGGCGAACACCACTGTGCCGGTAGCCAGGGCGGCCAGCGCAACCCAGGACTTGAATGGACCCTTCATATGCTCTCCTCGTCGCCTCTGGACGGTGACACGCGCGTTCCGCTACGTCCGCCATGCACGTCGCGTCCTTGTTACGTGCGGACGGCTAAACGCGTTACCTGCCAGGCGGAATGTCTTGTGCAGTCGGCGCATCGGCGGCCGCACATCGCCGCCGCGCCGGAGATCGCAGCACGCCGACAACCGATGCGAATGCCGGCGCGCTGGGCCGGTCCGACACGACGTAGTCCTCTGCCTGACAATGCCTCGCAGGTGTCCGCGTCTTCGTACCTTCTACAAGGATTGACACAACGTCACAGTCGACGCGGGCGGCCGACGGACGCGGGTCCCGGGGCCGTCGAAGTCGGTGCGATGCTGGGCGGGTGCCCGGTGACGCCGGCCTGTTCGGTCCTGACAGCGTGACGTGGCGGGTGCATGCGGACCCGGTGTTGTGGGTCGCCGGGCTGCGCGCTTTGCTGCTGCAAGCTGTGCATCCGGCCGCGATGGCCGGCGTGCTCCAGCATTCCGACTTCCGCGCCGATCCCTGGGGCCGGTTACGCCGTACGGCGGACTACGTCGGCGTCGTGTCGTTCGGATCGACCGCGGAAGTCGAGGCGATCGGCCGCCGGGTGCGCGCGTTGCACGCGACCGTCCGCGGGCACGACGACGCAACCGGCGTCAGCTATCGCGCCTCCGATCCGATCCTGCTGTGCTGGGTGCACTGCTGCGAGGTCGAGTCGTTCCTCACGACCTTTCAGCGGGCCGGCGGCCGGCTCTCGGCGGCCGAGGTCGACGAGTACTACGCCGAGCAGACCCGCGCGGCGTCGGTCGTTGGTCTCGACCCCACGAAGGTGCCGGCGTCCGCCGCCGAGATCGCGGCGTACTTCGACCGGATGCGCCCTCAGCTCGCCGTCGACGAGCGAGCCCGGCGGGTGGCGGGTTACGTACTACGCCCGCCGATGCCGCGCTGGGTCGCGCTCGCCACTCCGGCTCGCCCGGCCTGGGCGGGTGTCGCCGGGCTGGCGGCCGCGCTGCTCCCGCGCTGGGCACGGCGGCTCTACCGGCTGCCCGGGCTGCCGACGACCGACGCGTCGGCGACCGCCGCCGTGCGGGCACTGCGGCTCGCGAGCACGCAGGCCCCGCAGCGCTACCGGGAGGGCCCGCACCTGCGCGCCGCGCGGGCCCGGCTCACCTCCTGAGCCGCCGCGCACGGCGGCAAGGCCTGACGAGGGCAGGGTCAGTCGTCGTCGAGCGGGGCGATGTCTTCGGCCAGGCCGGCCCACGGCGCGTGCGGCGGAGCCGCCGCCCGGCCCTGCGGACAGTGCGCGGCGAAGTCGCACCAGCCGCACATCGGCCCGGGACGCGGCGGGTAGACGGCGTCGACGTCCTCGCCGGCCGCGACCCGCTCGGGCGCCGCGGCCGCCTCCGCGGCGATGTCGTGCGCCCGCCGCAGCTGGCGGTCGAGCGTCTCCTGCGTGTGCTCCCACCGCAGGACGCGGCCGGTGGGCAGGTGGTGCAGCTCGACGGCGAGGCAGTGCCGGCGCAACGTCCGGGCCGCGGCGGCGGCGTAGAGCGCCAGCGCGAGCGACCCGCGCGCGTCGTCGGTGCTGAGCACGTGCCGGCCGGTCTTGTAGTCGACGACCACCAGCTCGTCGCCGCGCCGGTCGAGCCGGTCGATCCGACCGGAGAAGGCGAGCGCCGGCGTGCGCATCGCGACCGTCCGCTCGACGCCGACGGGCTCGTCGTACGGGTCGAGGCGCTCGGCGTAGCCGCTGACCATCTCGGCGGCGCGCTCCCGCCACTGCGCGGCCTGCTCGTCGTCGCGGAAGCCGAGCCCGATCCACTTCGACCGCAGCAGCGCTCCGGCGTTCGACGGAGTGCGCCGCTCGACCGGCAGTGACCACCAGGCGGCGAGCGCGGCGTGCACGCTCGCGCCGACGCTGTTGTGCGCCCACGGCGGGCCCTTCGCGGGCGTGGGGCGGTCGACGTAGACGAACTTGTAACGCCGGGGGCAGTCGAGCCAGGTCGCCAGCCGCGACGGCGTGCAGCTGAACAGCCGCGCCGGCATGCCGCCGAGACCCAGCTGCGTCGGCGTGGGCAGCGCGGTCGCGGTCATGCCTCGATTCTCGGCCGCGGCGCCGACGATTCCGGGCAGGCGCGCGGGGAGTTGTGGATCACGCCGCCCGGGCGAAGGCCAGTGCAGAAGTCGCCACCAGCTGGATGGCGATGGCCGAGAGCAACAGGCCGGAGATGCGGGTGACGAGCATGACGCCGCCCTCGCGGATGACGCGCAGGATCACGTTCGCGAACCGCAACGCGAGGTAGAGCACGACGTGCACCGCGACGATGCCGGCGACGATCGCCCACGCGTCCGCGAAACCGTGCGCGTTGCGGACGAACACGATGGTCGCGACGATCGCCCCCGGCCCGGCGAGCAACGGCGTACCCAGGGGAACGAGCGCCACGTTGACGTCCGGCACGTCCTCCGGGCGTTCCTGCTTGCCGGTCAGCAGCTCGAGCGCGACGAGCACCAGCAGCAGACCGCCGGCACCTTGCAACGCGGCGACGGTGATCCCGAGGTAGCGCAGGATCTGCTGCCCGAACAACGCGAACGCGGCGATGACCCCGATGGCGACCACCACCGCCTGCCAGGCGAGCCGGCGCCGCGCGCGGGTGCTGCGGCCACTGGTCAGCGCGAGGAACAGCGGGATCGTGCCGACCGGATCCATGATGACGACGAGCGTGACGAAGACTTCGGTGAACAGCTTCGTGGAGAACGCGGCGTGCGACGTGACGGCAGCAGCGGCGACGGCGTCCACCGCGCCGAGGTTACGGGCTCAGGTCAGCCGCGGCGACATCGCGCCGAACGCGAGCTCCGCCTCGACGTACCCGTCGCGCAGATCGTTCAGCGACAGCGAGTCGTAGAGCAGCACACCCGCGCTCGCGGGCCAGACCAGCGCCCACAGCCAGTGCCCCTTGGCCTCGCCGACGAACACGGCGCAGTCGCCCTCGCTGGGCAGTGACCACAACGCGGTCGGGTGGCCGGCGGCCTCGACCTTGGCATCGGGTTGTCCCTGACCGAAGCCGTCGCCCGGGTCCGGACCGGCGACCCCGGCATGCCGCGCACCCAGACCGACGCCCGGCTCCTCGGAGACGATGACGAGCTCGGCACCGCCGCCCAACGGGCTCGGCCCGGTCAGGCAGCTCACCACCGCGCGGGCACCCTCGCGGTCGTCGCCGGCGTACGCGAACCCGCTGATCACCCAGCCTGTCGTCAGCGGATGCGGCAGCCAGACCGGAACCTTCGCGCGTTCGAGGACGTGATCGAGACCGTCGGTGCCGGGCCGCGGTACGACGGAGTACGGCGCGACGACCCCGTGCGAAGCGCACTGCCAGGAGCTGCTCCACAGACCGGGCGCGCGCAGCTCGCCGGCACAACGAGGGCAGGTTGGTTCCGGGCGCACACCGTCACGGTCCTGTCAGAGCGCGAAAACGTCAAGACCCGAAGAGGTCATGTCTGGCGAACCCGCGACCGGACCGCCCGACCCGTCACGGGCGATAGACCGGTCCGTCGCCGTAGCTGTCCTCGACGACGCGGCGCTCGGTGACGACGCGGCGGGGTGGCCGGCGGTGGATGATCCGGCGGTAGACGGTGGGCTGGTCGGGGCCGTAGCCACCGCCGTACCCGAAGCCGCCGAAGCCGACCAGCACGGCGAGCAGAACGATGACCGCGAGCACGATGACCAGAACCAACACGACGGCACGCCTCCCTCTTACGCTTCGGTGAATGTCCCCGAACGCCGGCGCAGGGAAACCGCTCGTCGTCTGCGCGGGCGCGGTGATCCGCGACGCGGGCGGGCGGCTGCTGCTCGTGCGGCGGGGCCACCCGCCGGGCGCCGGGCGCTGGTCGTTGCCCGGCGGCCGCGTCGAGAACGGCGAGTCGCCGGCCGCCGCGGCGGCGCGCGAGGTCGCCGAGGAGACCGGGCTGACCGTCGAGGTCGGCGAGCTGCTCGCGACCGTGACGATCGGCGACTATCTCGTGCACGACTTCGCGGCGACGGTGACCGGCGGCGAGCTGTGCGCCGGAGACGACGCGAGCGACGTGCGGTGGTGCAGCCTCGCCGACGCCGAGTTGTTGCCGCTGACCGACAACCTGCTCGACGAGTTGCGCCGGATGGGAGTGGGCTAGCTGCGGCGCAGGCCGGCGGCGCGGCCCTTCGCGACGACGACGAGGGCCATCTTGCGCGACGCCTCGTCGATCATCTCCGCGCCGAGCATCACCGCACCGCGGCGGCCGCCGGCGTCCGACGTCGCCGCGTCGTATGCCGCCAGGATGTCCTCGGCGTGGTCGAAGTCTTCCTGCGACGGCGCGAACACCTCGTTGCCGACCGCGATCTGATCCGGGTGCAACACCCACTTGCCGTCGTAGCCGAGTGCCGCCGTACGGCGCGCCTGCCGGCGGAACCCGTCGACGTCGCGGATCTGCAGGTACGGCCCGTCGATCGCCTGCAGGTCGTGCGCGCGGGCGGCGACGAGGATCGTCATGAGCGCGTGATGGAACGCGTCGCCGTCGTCGTAGCCGGGCGGTTGCTCGCCGACCACGAGGCCGCGCATGTTGAGGCTCGCCATGAAGTCGGCGGGGCCGAACACCAATGATTCCAAGCGTTTCGACGATGCCGCGATCGCGTCGACGTTGACCAGCCCGCGCGCCGATTCGATCTGCGCTTCGATGCCGATCCGGCCGGCGTCGAGACCGTGGGCACGTTCGACCTGCGTCAGCAACAGATCCAGCGCGGCGACGTGGTCCGGCGTCTCGACCTTCGGCAGCACGATGCAGTCGAGTCGCTCGCTGACGACGTCGATGACGTCGCGATACGTCCACTCGGTCGACCAGTCGTTGACGCGCACTCCGACCGTCGGCGCGGTCCATCCGCCGTCGCGCAACGCCGCCGCGACCGTCGCGCGCGCGTCGTCCTTGGCCGCCGGTGCGACCGCGTCTTCGAGATCGAGGAACACCTCGTCGGCGTCGAGGCCGCGCGACTTCTCGACCATGCGCGGGTTGGAGCCCGGCACGGACAGCACGGTACGACGAGCGCGCGCCACGACGTGGACGCTACTCATTCGACCGGTATCGAGGGTTCCGCGGTGCGGCCGCGCGCGGTGATGACGACCCCGATGCCGGCGAGCAACAACAACACACCGGGCACCGCCCACCACGACGGGTGCTGGTCGAGGAACACCGCGGCCAGCAGCGCCGCACCCGGCACCTCCAGCAGGATCGCGAGCGACACCACCGTCGGGCTGGTCGTGCGCAACACCCGGTTGAACAGCGAGTGCCCGAGGAACTGCGCGCCCACCGTCAGCGCGGCGAGCCGCAGCCACGTGCCGCCGGAGTAACCGGTGAGCGCCTGCCGCGCGGCGACACAAGAAACCAGCAACACGATCGCGGTCGTCGCGTAACAGACCGCCGTGTAAGTCACGGTGCTGACGTGCCGTCGTACTTCGCCGCCGGTGACCATGTAGCCGGCCGCTCCGGCACCGCCGAGCACCGCCAGCGCGTCGCCGCCGAGCGCCCGCGGCGACACCGACAGGTCGGCGCCGGTGAGCACCGCCGCGCCGACGACGGCGACCACGATGCCGAGCCAGGCGCGGGCCGGCATCGACGCACCCGCCCGCCGGGCCAGCAGCGCGACCCAGATCGGTTGCGTCGACACCAACGCAGTGGCGCTCGCGACGCTGGCCCGGCGGGCGGGT